>JACCEC011096384.1_pt1 | contig 24453 bp, 22 predicted proteins | sample 7450121 | NCBI WGS metagenome assembly JACCEC01 (sample SAMN15323455, study PRJNA562643) | freshwater metagenome | isolation source: river surface water | place: USA:Blue River Watershed | collected 2017-08-18 | reverse complement strand
GGGTTAGTTGAGTGAAGTTTTTCATGTTATTTAGGATTCGACACCCAAAAATAACACACTCGCTAACTCTTTTTTATACAATAAATCTACTCAAACAGTAGATTGCACTTGATTATTGAATCTAAGTTACTCAAAATATTTTCAATAAATAAAGCGGCAATACTTTGTGAGCCAGAAGTTAGTTTAGCGGGAGCGGTAAGGTAGTTCTGTTTCCCGCTAAAAAAAGTATTGTTGGTTTTTTTGAAAGTTGTAATATGTTGATAGTGGAATATTTATAAGGAGAAAGATGAGCATTGCTGGCGGCTACCCAAACACCCGTTTTGAAATTTCGGAAAAGGGTGGCATTGATAACGGCCAAATTGACGGGGCCAGGGTGAATAGATTCCATAAAACTAATGAACTCACTGTCGAATTGCTGGTAGGCTGACATTTGGAGCAAAGTAATTTTGGCGTTCTTGATTGGGTTGAGAGCAACAATGTAAATCGGGTTGAACCCTTCCCACGGTGAAGAGGGTTGCTTATAATCCTACGTCTGCCAACGTCTGCGTTTATTTTTGGAGTACTACGAGGGTTATAAACAACGCATTAAGCCCAAAGCAGGCCAATAAATTGAGCCACATCGTATTTTTAAAGTTGGCTTGCGATGCGTCGAGCCATGTTTTACGAAACCAATTTAGGAAAAAAACGAGGGTGGGAGAGGTGAGTACGATAAAAAGAAGAAAGGACTGAAGCGGTAAATACACCCAAAATCCGAGGGCAGTCAATGAATAAATGCCGGCGGTAAAAGAGAAAGTGCCCCGAATCCCCAACAAAAGGCTCAAGGTTCGGTCGCCGCGTTTGGCGTCTTCTTCGTGTTGGTAAATTTGGGTCATGGGGTACACCGCCCACAGCATCATTGAGCTCAAAATGGCAGGGAGAAGATTATTAGTCAATTCGCTATTTTCTTGTAAAACAGCCTGTTGGGTGCTGAGATAAACAAAAAAACCTTGAAAAAGACCAACGATAAACCAGCTCAGCAACGGGTATTTTTTGAGCCGAATACTGGTATGACTGTACGATTTAGAAACCAACCCATACACCAAAACGGCCAGTGAAAAGACGATTCCGACAAAGAAATAACTAAGCACAATGGCCAAAATGTCCATTGCCCAAGCGGCTGTAAAAAGCTTTTTATCAACGGCGGGTGGTTTTTCGAGGCCACCAATGCTACCTTCGTCCTTGTCGAAATAGCTGTTGTAGGCATTGCTGGCGGGATACACCAACACGTGCCAAATCACAAATACCCAACAAGCTTTCGTAACGTTAAAATGCGGCGATTGGCTGAGTGCAAACCAATAAACAGGCATCAAAAACAACGAAAATGGTAAACGAAGATGTAGAAGAATAGCCTTGGGCGTCATTTGGAAAAGGTTTAGAAAGGTTGCCCGTGGGTCAGACGGATTAAATTTTTAATGATAAAAGGAAAAGGTCGAAGCGTACGGAGTAATAATTCTGTTTGAAATTCGCTTCCAAATTGGGCTTGAATTTGCCGCCCTATCCACAAACGCCGTCTGAAATGTTGGACCCAATCGCGCACAAACTGTGTTTCTAACTCGTTTCGAGAAATCGTTCCATTAGTATATTTATCAATCCACTCAAGCGCAATTTTAGACGCGTGCAACGCCATGCTCATACCATTGCCGCAGAGGGGTGTAATCATCCCTGCTGCATCGCCGATTAACAGTACGTGGTTTTCGACCAAGCTTTTGGGTTCAAAACTAATCTGAGAAATCGTGACAGGTTCGGGAAATAAAAAGTCGGCATTGGCAAAAATTGATTTCAAATAAGGATTCCGAAAGAGCACTTGTTCGTGCATTTGCTCCAGTTTATTGCCCGATTTTTTAAGGTTTTGAGCCGTGGTGAGGTAGCAAAGACAGTAGTTGTTATCTTCAATAGCCGAAATACCGCAGTAGCCATCCACAAAATTATGCAGGGCGATTTTATCTTTTGGGAAGTCAGTTTTAAGATGATATTTGACCCCAATGTAGTTATTGAGTCGTGTTTCTTGGCTTTGCACAAAAGGCCGTTTCCATGCTACGTCGAGGTTTGATTTTTTGCCAAAACTACCCACGCAGCAATCCACTTCCCACGTTTGTTGGTTGGCTACAACGACAAACGAATCGGTAGTTGTCAAGTAGTCAATCTTGCTAACGGTATGTTTTTCTAATACCTGAACACCCACGGAACGGGCAAGGCATGCCAATTCGTGGTCGAGTTGGTAGCGACTCAAGCCAAACCCACCCAAGGGCAGAGTTTCCGTTACTATTGTCCCTTTAGGCGAGGAAATTTCAAGGCGTTTGATGGTAGGTAAGTTCCATTCAGAAAGCGGAACCCCCAAGCGTTGAAGAAAATCGTACGATTCAAGGCTGATGTATTCGCCGCACACGCGATGAAATGGATAGCTATTTTTTTCAAACAATAGTACCTCAAAGCCTCGTCGTGCTGCTTGAATGGCCAGACTTAGTCCCGCCAAACCTCCTCCAACGATGCCTAATCTATGTTTGCGCATGTTTGACAACAATTAAAAATCGAAACGCCCATTGCCAACGTATAGTGTAATCAGTAATACCTGCCTTGGCAAGTAACGCTTCCCATTCCGACTGCCTAAAACCACGCCTGACTGAAAGCGGTGCGTCATTTCTAACCAAATAGGAGCGAGAAAAAAGCTGAGTCAATAGTTTAATCGAATAGTAGGCTAACCCGTGGCGGTGCAAATCCGCGATAAAGAAGCCTTGGGTCGAATTTTGGTGCATCCATTGCAACATTTCCACCAACTGCTCGTCGTTAAAATGATGACAAAAGAGTGAGTTAAAAAGGAGGTCGGGCGTTTGATGAAAGTTAGCTTTTTGATAGTCAGCTGTTTGAAAACGAATCGTCGGATTATGACTGCGTGCGTAGGTTGTACAGTCTCGCTTTAAGTCCACACCTTCTAAGAAAAAGTCGGGGTATTTTGAGCGAATTGCCCCGAGATTATCACCGCCTCCTGAGCCTATTTCAACCACAAAGAGCGAGGAGGCTTTCTGGGAAAATTTGGCAATTCCATTGAGCACCACCCGATGTCCCCCGAGCAAAGTATTAATGATTTTGAGTTCTTTTAGATTTTGAAACAAATCGGCCGAAGGGATGTCATCGGCATCCAAAAGTTCGGGCGTGTAGGAGCGTTTTTTGAAATCTATCATGCCAACATCATGCTTTCCATGGTGATACCAGGCCCAAAGGCAACCGCAAACGTATTGCTGTCATTGTTGGTTGAAAATAACTTTTTTAGCACAAAAAGTATCGTCACCGACGACATATTTCCGTAGTTTCTTAACACTTCAAATGAAGTAGCGCTTGCTGTACTTTCCAATTTCATGGCTCGTTGAACAGCTTCTAAGATGCTTTTTCCACCCGGGTGAATGGCCCAATTGGTAATATTGTCAAGCGTTAAGTGGTTGTTGAAGAGGGCGTTGAGAATCATTTGTCGAATCGAAGCCTCCAGTAATTTTGGTACTTCATTGCTCAACTTCATCAAAAAACCGTGTTCCGAAATCTTCCAAGACATGTCATTTTTACCTTCCGACACCACTTCTGAATAAAACCCCTCAATGCGTTTGCCATAGGGGCGATTACTGACGACGCAAGCGGCGGCACCGTCGGAAAAAAGGAGGTTGGAGGTCTGGGTATCCAGCGATTTCCCTTTTTGAAAATGTAAGGTACACAGCTCGGTACAAACCACCAAAACCTGTGCGTTGACATTGGCTCGACAAAAAGCGTCAGCGAGTTTGAGGGCGTGAATAGCTGCGTAACAGCCCATAAAATTGACCGAATTTCGGACAATGGTTGGCGATAATCCCAGTGATTCCATCAACTGAATGTCTAGCCCGGGCGCCATCAATCCCGTACAACTTACCGTAATTAGGTGTGTAAAAGTAGCGGGATTTTCAGTGAAATCAAGGTCTTCAATGGCTGTCTGCGCCAAGGGAAGCGCGTGCGTTTCGAAGAAACTCATACGCTGGGAAACCGTCGGAAAAGGCTCTAAATCAGCGATTTTTGGGTAAAATAGATAATTTTCCTTGGAACTGCTGTAATCGGGCAATGCAGAATGACGAAAAGAAATGCCACTTCGATGGTACATCAACGACAACCGACGGGCTTCGTCTTCTGAGTACGTTTCGGCCGCGAGCATAAAGCTCAGAATGTCGGTTTGTTGGTGCTTGTAAGGTGGCACAGCTGTACCGATGGCATTGATATAGGGCATGTAGGTATGTTCTAGTTGATAGATTGCGTTAAAATACGCAGTTTGACATTATAGAAATGTCACCCAAACGACACATAATAATATATAATAACTAGAATTAGTCGAAGGAGTTTGATAAATCTTTTTCAGATGTTGTATGAAAGCAAGTAACGGTTTGATTTTTGTAAGTTTTGGTTTGAAAACCGTTTAGCGATGGATAGAGATGAAATTACTTTTGCCGTATCAAATCATCAATAAATCAAGTACATGTGTTTTCAAGTGTCAAAAGTTGAGTTCGTAAAAATAATTTTAGCAGTTTGTGCCTTTGGATTGGTTCGCGTAAGCAATGCACAGCAAACCGATTCGACGACCCAAATGGTTAATTTTAGAGCAACAGCAAGCATTACCAATAATGGTTTTTCATTTATCCCCGCGTTTTCATTGGGTAAGCCTGCGGCTATTTTCAACCTAAATATCAACGGTGGCAATCGATTTAGTTTTGAGCCTGAGTTTCGTTTTGCCCTTCAAGACGGGCGGCCTTGGTCTTTTATCTTTATTTGGCGCTACAAAATCATCGATCAAAAACGGTTTCAGCTTACAGCGGGTACGCATTTTCCAGCGGTGCCTTTTCGAGTATTGGCTTATGAAACTTCTCCACAAGTCAAAAATACATTGGCCGTATCGCGGGTGATTCCTGTTGAAATTACTCCCAATTTGGTGGTAGGTAAACGACTAAGTATGAGCTTTTTTTGCCTGTATGCCAAAGGAATAAGCGATGATGCCGTCAATCATACGTCGTTGGTTTCGTTTCGAGTTATTTCCATTGTACCGCTTGGCAAAAACCTTACTATGCGCATAAATCCTCAATTGTTTCACTTAAAATTGGACAGTAAGTCGGGCGTTTATTTTGCTTCCAACGTTACATTATCATCGTCTAAGACTTCCTTTTTTGTGGGTTCGACCCTCAATGCGCCCTTAAAAACTGATATTTCGGGGAGAGCATTTGATTGGAATTTGAGTTTGGGTTATTTGTTAGACAAAAAGCTAATGGTAAAAAAATGATGGAAAAAGCAGAAAGTCTTCAAGAGTTTTATAATCGGCAATTTGAGTGGATTCCCGAAAGTCTAATCAAAGACATCGGGCATGTCAATGTATTTCGCCTGCCACATCCTGCGAATAAGCCTGTACCATATCGGCGGCGCGATTTTTTTAAAGTAACTCTTTGTCGTGGAGGCAGTCGGATTCACTATGCTGATCAGGTATTTTCGTTTGAAAAACAAGCACTGGTATTTTCCAATCCTTTTATCCCTTACAAATGGGAACATATTGAACCAGAAGTGGCAGGTTTTTATGTGGTTTTCAATGCTAGTTTTTTTAATCAGTTTGGAAATTTGACTCAGTACGAAGTCTTTCAACCAACGGGTACCCATGTGTTTGAGTTGGATAATCTTCAATTTGATTATTTGTGCGGGTTTTACGAAAAAATGGAAAATGAATTGAGTTCTGAGTACATCCATAAGTACGATGTGATTCGAAACATGATTTACGAACTGATTCATTACGCTATGAAAACTCGCCCGTCCACGCGCGTAGAACAATTACCTATCAATGCCGCGCAGCGGATTCATTGGTTGTTTTTGGAGTTGTTAGAGCGTCAATTTCCGATTGACGAAAACCATGTTCATATCCAACTACGTACGGCTTCAGATTATGCGTCTCAACTCAACGTACACGTCAATCACCTCAATCGAGCTGTAAAAGAGACCTGCGGAAAAACCACCTCGCAATTCATTGGAGAACGGTTGTTGCAAGAAGCTAAAATCATGCTCAAGCAAAGCAGATGGAACGTGTCGGACATCGCTTTTGCGTTAGGGTTTACGGAAGTGACTCATTTCAATAATTTTTTCAAAAAGCATACCAATGTAAGCCCCGTGAAGTTTCGGAAAGAATAGCCCTTTTCCCAAATAAGATGGAGATACATTTTAAAATTAAATATGGTTAGCTATGCCCCTTTCCCGCCCAAAGAAGATTCGATAAAATTGATACGTCAGGCAGTGGAGTAAGGTGTCATATTTTTTGACTTTTGCGCAAGTGAAATTACTTAGCTAAACCAATCCTGTTTGATTTTCGTAAGTATTCATTTGAAAACTGTTTTTTTGTGCATAAATTCCTGTATATTTTTGTTAAATTTTCTTTTTAACCTATTTCTAAGTCATGGCAAAGTACAATCTTAAAATTAATGGTAAAGCCCGCCAAGTAGATGTTGACCCAAACACGCCCATGCTTTGGGTGCTACGTGATAGCCTCAATTTGGTAGGAACAAAGTTTGGGTGCGGTATGGCGCAATGCGGTGCTTGTACCATTCATATAGACGGAAACGCTGTTCGTTCGTGCGTGTTGCCTGTTTCGGCTATTGGCAAACAAGAAGTGACGACCATTGAAGGGCTTTCGGAGAAAGGTGACCACCCCGTCCAAAAAGCGTGGCTAGAACACGACGTGGCGCAGTGTGGTTATTGCCAAACGGGACAAATCATGACGGCGACGGCTCTGCTTAAAAGCAATCCAAATCCAAGCGATGCTGATATAGATGCTGCTATGAGTGGTAATATTTGCCGTTGTGGGACGTATTTGAGAATTAAAGATGCAATCAAAACGGCGGCCAAAACATCAAATGCTAAATAAGAAACGACGATGAAAAATATAAAATCACAAAATAGAAGAGATTTTTTAAAGTCTTCGGCCTTGGCAGGTGGTGGACTAATGATTAGTTTTAGCTGGTTTTCGAGCGCCAAAGCCGCCGAAACAATGCAAGAGCTAAATTTACCTGAGCCAGTTTGGTCAGAATTGGCGGCATATATCAAAATTACACCCGATAACGTCGTGAAAATTTTGGTGCCTAACCCCGAATTTGGCCAAAACGTAATGACGTCCTTGCCAATGATGGTAGCCGAGGAACTCGACGTTGATTGGAAAAACGTGGTAGTAGAAATGAGTACCCACGATAACGTCAAGTACGGAGCACAGTTTACGGGGGGAAGTAATTCGGTCAGAATGTACTGGAAACCGCTTCGAAATGCGGGGGCTGCTGCTCGCCAAATGCTCATTGAAGCTGCTGCACAAACGTGGGGAGTGGCGGCTTCGGAAATCACCACCAAAGCGGGTGTTTTGTTACATTCGAGTGGAAAAAAGACGAACTACGGCGAAATGGCCTCAAAAGCAGCCACCTTGCCCGTTCCGAAAGAGGTAAAATTGAAAGCTCCCAAGGATTTCTCCATCGTAAGTCATTCAAAGAAAAATATCGAAGGCGTAAAAGTAGTGACTGGTAAGCCACTTTTTGGGATGGATTATAAAGTAGATGGTATGTTGATTTCCATGGTTCAGCACCCACCTGCTTTTGGAATGAAACTCAAGTCGTTTGATGCTACCGCCGTCAAGAAAATGCCAGGTATCAAAGACGTATTCAGCTTTAAATTATACGACGAAGGGTTTGAACAGGCAGGTTTTGATACCCGTACGTTCAACGAAATGATAGCTATCGTAGGGAATAGTACTTGGGAGGTGATGAATGCCCGCAAAAAGTTGATTGTGCAATGGGAAGCGGTGGGCGATGTAAAAGACACCATGATGGGGAGAGGTGGAAAGAGGGAAGTGACTGTGCCTGGTCGATTAGAAACTACAAGTGTGCAATTTGAGATGATGGCGGAATATGCCAAAAGGCCAGCCCAACAACTTAGAAAAGATGGCGACCCCGAAACGGCCTTTAAAAATGCGGCTCAAATCATCGAACGTACGTACAATGCGCCGTTTTTGGCCCATAACTGCATGGAACCAATGAACTTCTTTGCGCACGTACAAGAAGATAAAGCCTTGGTAGCGGGGCCATTGCAGGCACCAGGCTGGGTAGAACCTACTTTGTCGAAACTTCTTAATTTACCTGCCGATAAAATCGAAATTCAAATGACGCGCATGGGGGGAGGTTTTGGACGCAGGGCTTACGGGTCTTATGTGTATGAGGCGGCTCGTATTTCTCAAAAAATGAAAGCTCCTGTCAAGCTGATTTATACACGGGAGGACGACATGACGTACGGAATTTACCGACCCATGTACACCGCTACGTATCGGGCGGCGTTAGATGCCCACAAAAACTTGATTGGCTTCCACGTCAAAGGCGGAGGAATCCCCGAAAACCCCGTTCATGCCAACCGTTTTCCTGCGGGGGCGGTGGATAATTACTTGGCCGAAGGCTGGGAAATTCCCTCAAACATCACGATTGGGGCATTCAGAGCACCACGTTCCAATTTCAATGCTGCTGCTGAGCAATCGTTTTTAGACGAAGTAGCGGCGGCTATGGGCAAAGACCCTATTGAGATGCGCTTGGAATTGCTGAAACGCGCCAAAGAAAACCCCGTGGGTAAAAACAACGATTATGATGCCAACAGATACATCGGTGTGTTGGAATTACTGAAAGAAAAATCAGGCTGGGGAAAACCCGAAAATGCGGGTAAAAAACGCGGTGTGGCGGCCTATTTCTGCCACGCTTCGTATGCAGGTCACGTAGTGGACATGGTGATAAAAGACGGTCAGCCGTATGTAGAAGCCGTTACATCGGCTATTGACTGTGGCGTAGTGGTCAACCCCGATGCCGCTCGTAATATGGTGCAAGGTGCTGTGGTTGATGGCATTGGGAATTCGTTTTATGGCGCACTGACGCACAAAGACGGGGTAGCCGAGCAAACTAATTTTCATAACTACCGTATGATTCGTCACAACGAAGCACCAAAGAAAATTGACGTTCATTTTGTGCAAAGCGAACTTGACCCGACGGGGCTTGGCGAGCCACCGTTCCCGCCTGTGTTTGGGGCGGTTGCCAATGCGTTGTTTCAAACGACGGGCAAACGTTACTATAATCAGCCGTTTAAGGTAGAGCTTGAAAAGCCTAAGTCGTAATATGAGATAATTATATTGCCATGAATACAGTAATTATTCGTGGCTTCTTTTAGTTTAAGTAGGCAAATTTGTTCACGTAAAGGCGCAGTGATGCAAAGGTCGTAAAAGCCTGATTGTTTAAAATTTAGGGTCTTTCTTTGCGTAAAATTTTTGCTAATTTTGGGCTTTGTTGTATGGTTAATTTGCATTAATAAAATACAAATACGTTTTGTACAATATTTAAGAGAAAGAATCTCTTAAATATTGGTTGTTTGGGTCTTTAAAATCTCACTTCTTACAGGTATTTTTGTATTAATTCTTTTGAAAGGCGAGCCATGCAACAAAGCTACTAATTAATTAAAATCTCATATCCACTTTGATTTTGCTTAATTGCCTACTTAACTTCCGTGAAATTAATCTGATTTGCTCGCTTTTCCATTGTTCACTAATCTGTATGTGTGATATCCAGAACTTTGGCAAAGCTAATGCCTTAGTAAAATCCAACTCTTGTTGAGTCATACCCAATGAATACTTTTATTTACCCAATATAGCCACTGCTCAGGAATTCTTATAAGCAGGCATTTCGTCAATCCCAAGGGTAGTGAGAACTGGATTGAGTACGCATGGGATAATTGAAACCCTAAATACTTTATACCCTGCTACCTCAAAATCACAGTGGTATTTTTTCTTCATTTTAAGTCCGCGATATACCGCTGTGTAATTAATTTTTTGCGGCCAACCGTTTAAGGCCAATTGACCTGTGAGATTTTCTACGGTTTTCTTTAGGTTTGAAAAATAACAGACAAATGGCTCGCGCTCACGGAGCCCCGTTAGGCTACCAATGTAGGTGATTCGTACTTCGTAGATGGTTTGTTGGAGCATGTATCTGTCATTTTTTTAAGAAAAATCAACATTTGTTGATTTTTGGCAATAATATGAAAAATAATAAGATAATTTTTCAAAGCTAAAACTTTTTCTATCTCTACGTCGTTTTCATATCAGTTGTGTCACTCAACATAAAAAGCCGCTATAAATTATAGCGGCTTTTTATGTATTAGAGCTGATGGGTTTGAGGTACAATTATTGACCCATTGTCAATTTTGTCCCGCGTAAAAATTCCTCAACTCCCATTCTTTTCTTTCCTTCCAATTGTAACTCGTCAATCGATAACCATCCGTCGGCAGTTTTGAAAAGCAGTACGTGTTTGTTGTCCGTAAATAATTGGCTACCATTGTCAGTGGGTATCTGTGTTGCAACTGAGCTTTTATAAATTTTACACAATTTGCCATTTAAGGTGGTCCAAGCAGCAGGGTAAGGAGCTAACCCGCGAATAAAATTTCGAACAGATTCTGTGGGTTGATTCCATTGAATCTCGCAAGTTTCCTTAAAAATCTTAGGGGCAGCTTTCAACTCTTCATCGTGAGGCTGAGGTGTCTGAGGATAGTTGCCTGCTTCTACCGCCTTGACTGTCCGTACAACCAATTCGGCACCTTTGTTCATAAGTCGTTCATAAAGAGTTCCTACGTTGTCGTCGTAATGAATGGACTCCTTTTCCTGAAAAATGATTTTTCCAGTATCAATTTCATGTTCAAGAAAAAAGGTGGTAACGCCAGTTTCGGTTTCTCCGTTGATAATCGCCCAGTTGATTGGAGCAGCCCCACGGTATTTGGGAAGAAGAGACGCGTGTAGATTAAAGGTGCCTTTAGGAGGCATGTTCCAGACTACTTCGGGTAACATTCTAAAAGCTACTACTACCTGCAAATCAGCATTATAGCTACGTAATTCTTCCAAAAAAGCAGCATTTTTAAGTTTTTCGGGCTGTAAAATAGGGATTCCTTGGGAAACTGCATATTGCTTCACAGGAGATGGAGTTAGTTGTAAACCGCGTCCAGCAGGTTTGTCAGGAGCTGTGATAACCGCCACAACTTGGCACTCACTTTCTACCAATTTTTGAAGGCTACTCACTGCAAACTCAGGAGTTCCCATAAATATGACACGAAGTTTTGACATATCAACTTTTTTAAATCAGTTAACCGGTAATAAGATATAATTTTAGGAGTAATTTTTTAGATTCAAACATAGGTAGTATTGATTCCCGTTGCAAATATTGCTAATTTTGTGATTCAAATTTCGACCATGAACCGACACACCCAATTCTTTTCGGTCTTTTAGGAAGAAGTGACAGAGCTACCCCATTTGTTGTAGAGCGGTCATTTCACCGTTCTTTTTTTTGTCTATAGTGGAAGAAATGAGTGATAGGAAAGATATTTAATACTAAACAATTAATGTACAAAACAGCAATATGGCTAAGATACAGTACTACACCGAAGAAGGTCTCAATAAGCTCAAGGCTGAATTGCAGGACTTAAAAACACGCGGTCGTCAGGAAATTGCTCGTGCGATTGCCGAAGCGCGTGATAAAGGTGATTTAAGTGAAAATGCTGAGTACGATGCAGCAAAAGATGCACAAGGATTGCACGAAGCTAAAATCGCGAAATTGGAAGAGGTTTTAGGAAATGCTCGTGTATTGGATGAGTCGGCAATTGATACTTCACAGGTAGGGGTTTTGTTAAAAGTGAAAATTAAAAATTGCCGCACTAACGCAATAGTAACCTACACATTGGTGGCGGAAGAAGAAGCAGACCTCAAACTAGGCAAGATTTCCGTAGGTTCACCGATTGGAAAAGGCCTCATCGGGAAAAAAGTAGGAGAAAAAGCTCAAATCCAAGTTCCTGCTGGAGCAATGGAGTTTGAAGTTCTTGAGATTTCTCGCTAGTCGGATACACTATATAGATATACTACAGAAGGGGCGCCCACGGGTGTCCCTTTTTTGGCTTCAGGCAGAAATAGTTTTTTGCTAAAACTTAGTTTCAAAATGAGTCTTCTAACAAAACATTTTGGGAAATGAGGGTAATTTTGGTTTAAACTAAATGAAATATTACCAAAAAATGAGCTTTTATCTTGAAGAAAGCCTTAGAAAAAAGTTGAGTAACAATTTAAAAAATTCAATAAAATATTAAAAAAGTTATGAAAATAAATCAAAATACTCCACTTTTGTCTCATTCCAAAAATTGAATAAGTAAAAAAGCTAAATAATTCTAAAAATCAGATTAAGTAAAATGAACTATCAACCACCCGTATATCTGACGCCTCATATGTACATTACCAACGAGGAATCAGAAATAATTGATGCGTTGGTTGACCACCACGAAATGCCCAAGAAGTTTGATACTGATAAAGTGATTTCATATTTCGATGGCCAAAATTTTTGCCTTGTGTTGTATTTTGCCAACTCGCAAGACCGAGGTTTTCAAATGTTTGTGGTGAATGACTTTTCAGTAAATGTCGATGAGCTATATTTATTATCGGCTTCTTTGGGCAGTTTGCTCCAAAAAGGTATCAGTGTGCATCTACTTAGTCAAGCCAAAAATCGGGTTGACAATTTGATTCACATGTCGGGCACTTTTAGGGCATTGTTTGGAAAAAAAGAAATCATCGATTAAATTAGGTTCTGACGAGCACGCATCAACAAAACTAAACACGCAGCCTGACCTAGTTCGCTAAGCTGGGCTTCTGCTTCTTAAAGATTATTCTTATACACTTTGCCGTCTTTCATTATAAACATGAGGTGTTCTTCTGGCTTTGTGACAATTTCCAATTTTTCGAGCGGATTACCATCGTAGATTAATAAATCGGCATATGCACCTTCTTTAATGACTCCGAGCGGGGCGGGGTATGGGTTCAGTTTGCCCGTTTGGGCAAAAAGCTCGGCATTAAGCGAGGTGGCTTGGCGAAGAATTTCCACGGGTTTGTACCAACGAAGCCGAGAGGTAAATTCTTTGAGAGCGTCGGTTTCGATGCCAATTTTACCAAATACGTCGGTGCCGAAAGCTACTTTTACCCCGTATTTTTTTGCCAAAGTCATTTCATTGAGTGCACCTTCTTTAACAAGTTTAAACTTTCGGGCGTTCGACGAAAATTGAAGAGGAATGTCGGCCCAGTAACTTTGAGGTACCAAAAAAGCACCTTTTTCCTTCAAAAGTTGCATAGCTTCTTCGTCAATGAGATGCCCATGTTCTATCGTTTTTGCGCCAGCAGTTAATGCGCGTTTGATAGCATCAGGATAATAAGCGTGAACCGAAACATAAGTGCCCCAATCGGCTGCTGCTTCGACTCCTGCTTGTAGTTCGTCGAGCGTAAATTGAACCGTATGTAAAGGGTCAAAAACCGTAGAAATACCTCCACCTGCCATCATTTTGATTTGAGAAGCACCTTGGCGCAGGTTTTCTCGAACGGCATTGAGGACTTGCGGGCGGCCATCGGCTAAATAGCCCCATCCCTGCATTTGAGCTACGTTGACGGCTTGCCCCGTCCAATTCGGATTGGCGTCATTGCGATTGCGTAAATCACCATGTCCAGAGGTTTGACTGATAAACGCTCCTGATGGGTAAATACGAGGGCCTGGAATGGTACCTTCATCGATGGCTTCTTTGATGCCAAAAATGGGACCGCCCATGTCTCGAATTGTTGTAAAACCAAGCATCAAATACGAGTGTACCGATTTGGTCGCACGGGCACTCACATAGGCCCAGTGAGCGGTGTTGCTAACAGCACTCATCGAAACGTTGAGCATGATATGTAAATGCGCATCTGTTAGTCCAGGGATAAGGGTTTTTCCCTTGCCATCAATGACTTTTGCCCCTTTAGGAACGGTCAGGTTGCTGCCCACTTGTTTAATTAAGTTCTGTACAATAAGCACCTGAGCGTTAGGCGTCGCTGATTCGGATAGACCATCCCAAAGTGAAACGTTTTTAATAAGAACGAGGGTGTCGTTACTAATTTGCGCAAAGAGAGAAGAAGTGGTAAATAACAAAAATCCAAGTAGAATCCGCTTCATAAAAAAGAGTTAAAGTGGTCGATGAACGATTTAATTTAGGTAATTAGACTAAGCTGGAAGATATTAAAAAAAGTTGAAAAAGCGTTGTTGGGGGCAATAAAAAAGGGTGCCAATGATTCTTGGCACCCTTAATATTATAGGGGAAAGGTAATGTTTAAAGCTTAGACGTTAAAGCGGAAGTGCATGATGTCGCCGTCTTGAACGACGTACTCTTTTCCTTCCACCGAAATTTTACCTGCATCGCGGCAGCCTGCTTCAGTTCTGTATTTTTCGTAATCAGGAAGTTTGATTACTTCGGCACGAATAAAGCCCCGCTCAAAGTCAGTGTGAATCACCCCTGCTGCTTGAGGGGCTTTCCAACCACGCTGAATCGTCCAAGCCCGAACTTCTTTTACTCCTGCAGTGAAGTATGTAATCAAATTCAAAATAGCGTACGAAGCGCGGATAAGTTTGTTAAGGCCTGATTCGGTAAGTCCATATTCTCCTAAAAACATCTCACGTTCATCAGCGTCTTCCATTTCGGCAATTTGCGACTCAATTGCGGCACAAAGAACAATGACTTCGGCGTTTTCATCGGCAACAGCTGCTTTCAATTGCTCTACGTATTCGTTGCCATTTTGAATAGAATTTTCATCTACATTAGCCACGTAAATTACGGGTTTAATGGTCAGAAGTTGAAGGTCGGCAATAGCGGCTTTTTCATCATCGGTTAAACCTACTGCGCGGACGCTTTTACCTTGAAGAAGGGCGTTTTTAACACGCGTTAAAATTTCAAGCTCTACCTTGGCTTTAGCATCGCCTACGCGGGCTGCTTTTTCAACACGAGCAAATTTTTTCTCAATGGAATCAAGGTCTTTGAATTGAAGTTCAAGGTCGATTATTTCTTTATCGCTTACGGGATTAACGCGACCTTCGACGTGAACGATGTTGTCGTCGGCGAAACAACGAACTACGTGAATAATGGCGTCTACCTCACGAATATTAGCCAAAAATTGATTGCCAAGACCTTGTCCTTTGCTGGCTCCTCGTACAAGCCCTGCAATGTCGACAATCTCAACGATGGTGGGAACCGTGCGTTGTGGATTGATTAAACCTTCGAGGACTTTTATGCGATCATCGGGTACTTCTACTACTCCGACGTTGGGCTCGATGGTACAGAAAGGATAATTGGCAGCTTCTGCTTTGGCACTAGACAATGCACTAAAAAGAGTGGATTTACCGACGTTAGGCAATCCGACAATACCACATTGGAGAGACATTAGATGATTTACGATTTTTGATTCGCAAAATTAGTGCTTTTTGTGGTGGCTACAAAAATAATAAGCCTCTGGAGCAACCAGAGGCAGGGCATAGGAGAGAGGTCAGTAAATAATAATTAGTCCCACTTCAAATCGCTTCCAGAGTAGTCCTCTTCTTCGCGTACGGTGTATTGAGAGAAATCTACATCGGGCATCAATTCAGTTTTAATGTGGGCTACAGTTTCTTGCAGGGCATCCACAAACTTATCGAAGTCTTCTTTGTAGAGAAACATCTTGTGTTTTTCGTAAGCAAACCCATCTCCTTGCGGAAAACGGCGACTTTCAGTAATAGTTAAGTAGTAATCATTGGAACGGGTTGAACGCACATCAAAAAAGTAAGTTCTTTTACCTGCCTTTACGCGTTTCGAGTAGATTTTTTCTCTGTCTTTGTCTTCCACTATCCTTAAGAGGTTTAGAGTTATACTAAACGCTAAAATACTTCTTTTGTTGTTTGTAGTCAAAATTTTTTCAAAATAAAGTTGTTGGTTTTTACGTTGTTATATATAAAAAGAGATATGTTAATTTGTAAAAAACGTAGTTTGTATTTATTTTTTGCTTAATTTTCAGCTCTTAAACTCAAAAAAGGTTGCATTATTTTGAGTATTAAACCTCGTAGACTACGTGTCAAATTAACGTTTTTGACGTCAAACAAACTGAAAAAATCTATGTATTCTACTACTTTTTATGTATTTGTATTATTGTCGTTGATGAGGGTTAAGCCTGCGGTAGCACAATTGTTGGGGAAGGAAGAGCAGGGAAGAGCATCGTTTTATGCGAACATGTTCAATGGTCGCATAACTTCGTTAGGCGAACCATTTAATCAAAAAGAGTATACGGCAGCTCATCGTACATTGCCCTTTAATACGATGGTTGAGGTGACAAATCTTTCGAATAAACGAACTGTTATTGTACGTATCAATGACCGTGGGCCATATCACCGCTCGCGTTTAATTGATTTAAGTCGTTCGGCAGCCCAATACCTCGGTATTATCAGTTCGGGAGTTGCTAATGTTACGCTCCGCGTTGTAGGTATGGAAGGAATGGTGCTACTCGGAAAAAATGAGATAATTACCGACACAGGTGATATTATCGAAAGGGCACTGTCCAACTAGAGTAAATTTTTCTTCTTCCCCTGTTTTAAGTTTACAGCCTCTCAATAATGTGGTTTATTAGCACGATATTTGTGTTTACAACTGCTGTGAACTTAAAAACATCTTTGATTGGCCCATAACCCTTTTAAACTACATGAGCGCGCGCAAATTTGATATTGCAACGGTAAGACAGTACGGAAATCTAGAGTTTTTGGCGAGACAGCTCGTTGAAGGGTTTATCACGGGGTTGCATAAATCGCCCTTTCACGGTTTTTCGGTTGAATTTGCCGAACACCGCCTCTACAACACGGGTGAAAGTACTCGCCATATCGACTGGAAAGTATTTGCAAAAAGCGATCGTCTGTTCGTAAAACGCTACGAAGAAGAAACGAATTTGCGTTGTCACTTGCTGGTCGATACTTCGTCTTCGATGTATTATCCAGAGCCTAATCACGATAAAATTACGTTCAGCGTGTTGGCTGCTGCGAGTATTGCCAATTTGCTCCAGCGCCAAAAAGATGCAGTGAGTTTGTGTACATTTTCGGATAAAATTGAGGTACAGACGCCCGTAAAATCCACCCCATCGCACGTACACAAAGTGTTTTTGGATTTGGAGAATGTTCTTAAAAAGCCAAAAGACCTTCGTAAAACAGCCGTAGCGGATGTTTTGCACGAAATTGCCGAGAAGATTCACAAACGCTCGTTGGTGGTGATTTTTAGCGATATGTTTGAGGATATCAACCAAGCCGAAAAGATATTTTCAGCCATGCAGCACTTGCGTCACAACATGCACGAAGTGTTGTTATTCCATGTTACAGATCGTCGTACGGAAGAGGAATTTGCGTTTGACGACCGCCCGTATGAGTTTATTGATTTGGAATCGGGAGAACGGGTGAAAATTCAGCCTGGACAAGTGAAAAAGCAATACCAAGAAGCCGCAAAAAAATACTACCACGAACTTCGGTTGAAATGCGGGCAATACAAAATTGATTTCATTGAAGCCGATGTCGCTAAGGGATTAGACCAGATTTTGACGGCTTACTTGGCCAAACGAGCAAAAATGCGTTAACATTTCTTAGGGCTTATTACAAAGTAGAGAGACTACTTTAAGTCTCTCGTCCAACCCAGTTTTTTTAATTCTTTGTCGTTCATTTTCACTACCCTAACTTTAAGCGTTATTGGTTTAAGTGGCGTGTCAGTTGAGTCGGTTTTTACGGCAACGATGGCATCTACGATGTCCATTCCTTTAAAAACTTGTCCAAAAACAGTGTATTTATCATCGAGACGCGCCAAACCTTTTTTATTTTGGACTATGTAAAATTGGCACCCAGCCGAAAGCATGTCAGGATTATTGTCGCGGCCTGCACCTACGGCTCCATACACGTGCCGAATCTTTTTATCGAACTCGGGTTTGAGTAAATAGGGAGAATTGGCAAAACCTTCGGGCGTATCGGGGCAGCCACCTTGAGCCACAAAATTATTAATAACACGGTTGAAGGTCAGCGAATCCCAGTAATGTTCGCCCGCTAATTTGGTAAAACTTGCTTTATGGTTGGGAGTTTCATTGTACAACCAAAAGTAAATATCACCCATGTTGGTTTGGATATGTCCTACTTCGTACTTCTTCTCCTTGAATGTAAAACCAAGTAAAACTGCTGAAAAAAGGGATATAAGTAAGGGTTTGTACATAAGATGTTGGTTTTTAAAGGTGATATAGAATTACTAGTTAATGTACGAAAGAAAGGTGCAACTTTGCAACTGGGCAAGCCTGTCAAATAAGCAAGTAGGCAAAAAAGTAAACTAACTTACCCTTTTGCTTCTTGCCCTTTGCCGCTTGCATACTTGCCAACTCATTCCTCTTCACCTTCGCCTTTTGTCAGTTCGGCTTGTAGGGTTTGAGCGCCTGTAATTACGATGGGCAACGTTGGTTTTTTACTGAAAGTTACTTCTACAAAACCATCTTGGGTGGCTCCTGTTTTCACGTCGATGGGGCGATAAATTCCCTGAGGAGTTTTGACAAATATGTGGGCGGTCTCTCCCGTGCGTACTATCGCAGTTTCGGGAAGAGTCTCGGTTTGGCGAGGCGATGATACCACTTTCCCATTCACATATTGGCCTGCCAATAAACGGGTTACAGTAAGAGTAGCGTAGGCATCCACGGTACGAGTGTTGGGGTCGAAAGTCGTACCTAAACTTGTGATGGTAGCTGAACCATTCTCAAATGTTACTTTTTGGCCTATTTTTACGCGATTTACGTCTTTTTCAAATACTTTGAGTACCAAACGCGCCCCAGTTTGGTTAACAATTTCAAACAACGATTCGCCGCCGTTAATGGATTTTCCAAGGGTTGCTTGAACACTCTTAACTACACCACCAATGGGGGCACGAAGGGCAATGGTACGTAAAATTTGATTCGTTTTGAGGGATTTTGGATCGATTCCTACCACTTGCAGTTTGGCTTCTATGCCCTGTTTGGTGGCTTCCAAAACTCGCATTTCCGATTCTGCTTGTTGTAATTTTCGTTTGGCGCCAACCTCTTCTTGTGAGAGAGTTGTTTGGCGTTGACGTTCTTGTTCAGCAAATTGAAGTTGCCCTGCTGTTTTCCAATAATCTTCCTGTAATTGGATAATTTCGAGGCTTTCAATGGTTGCAAGGGTACTGCCTTTCCCTACTGAATTCCCAGCCAAAACCCCAATACTGCGGACAATACCCGAAAGTGGGAAGCTCACACTGGCACTTTGTTGAGGCGATAATTCTACAACCCCATTGAGGACAATAGCATCAAAAACTGTCCTCGTTTCAGGGTTTCCAAGGCTTATACCAAAGTTTTTTTCTTGTTCAGCTGTCAGTTTTAGCTCAGTGGGGGCGGTTTCGGTTACTGCTGCTTCACTTTGCGCAGTTTCTGTTTTATTACAACTGCTGAGAGCTACTAATAAGCAAAGGGCTAGGAGTAAAGGGCGAGGAGCAAAATTCAAAAGGCAAAAGGCAAAAGGTAAAGCTGAAATGCGTCGTATAGAGTGAATTAATGTGTTCATTGGAATTATGTTGAAGTTGTTGGTCGTCGTCATTCGTTATTCAAAAAAATCGTCATTCTATTCAATACCTAGCCATTTTTCAAGCTCAATGACGGTTTGGGTAAAGCGTAGTTGTTCGGTCAAATAAGCTTCACGGATTTGCCAGGCTTGACGGGTGTTTTGGAAAAATTCTACGTATTCAATGTCGCCCAAACGAAATTGTTTGTAGGCGGTTTTAAGCAATAACTCGGCTTGAGGCAGCGCCGATTGCTCGTAATAATTGAGCGTTACTTGGAGTTTTTGGAGACTTTCTCGCAGAATTTTGGTGTTGGCTTCGGTCTGAAACTGAATGGCTTTTCGCTGATTTTCGCTGGCTTGTTCGCCCACTTTTGCAGCCTCGATGCGTGCTTTTTGGGGTTTGTTAGACAACGGAATCCCCAAGCCTCCAGAGAGGTACATAAAGCCAAGTTTACCTTCAATGGATTGATTCGCAGCACCAATTCTCCAGTCAGGTTTGAGCTGTGCACGTTCTAAATCTGTAAAATTACGGCTCAATTGCGATTCTTCCGACGCAAGGGCAGCGTACCGATTGACACCTTCTTGAGAAGGTATAAGGCGTTGTAAGTTGAGTAACGTATCAATCATCAACGATTCGTTGCTGTACATTAAAGTTTGTAAACCCATGTAAGCCAACAGAATCTCTCGGTCGATGACTGTACGACGATTTTGAATTTCACGACGGTTGGTTTCGCTCGCTACCACTTCTAATTGGTTGGTTTCCCCTGTTTTAAACCGAGTTTTTGCGGCTTCCAGCGCTTTTACGTACAAGGTGTCTTGTGCTTGAATAAGTTGACGAGTTTTGTACAAAAACAGAAGTTGATAATACTGCTGCTTGACGCTGAAAGCCAACTCATTTCGCTGAATTTCCTGTTGTTTTTTCGTCACATTGACTTGTTGTGTCAATACCTTCGCACGATTGCGATACACGCCAAAAGGTTCAAAACTCTGCACCGCGCTTAGGGTATAATCAAAAGGGCGACTTTGGGTTTGTCCTGCTGCTAAATCAGCGGAGAGTTTGGGCAGCTGCCAAGCCGACCCTACCAATGCTTTTTGTGATTGTTGGGTTAACTCCGTTGTTTTTAGGGTTAGGTTATTCTGTGAAGCTCGTTCAATTGCTTGTTGGACGCTGATTTGAGCGTGGGAGGGTAACGAAAGTGTAATCAGTACCAATACGCTTGCTACTCTTTTTCTAGAAGTGGATGTCTTCGAAAACAACGCATACAACACAGGTAATACGACCAACGTAAGGAGCGTAGCAGATAAAATCCCACCGATTACCACCGTTGCCAGTGGGCGTTGTACTTCGGCTCCGCCTGAGTTGGAAATTGCCATCGGTAGAAAACCTAAGGAGGCTACCGTGGCGGTGATAATTACGGGCCTGAATCGTACCTCGACGGTTTTTAAAATGCGTTCTTTGAGGCTAGTAACTCCTTCTTTTTCAAGGTCGTTGAGGTAGCTGATAAGTACAATTCCGTTCAAAACAGCAACCCCAAATAACGCAATAAACCCAACACCCGCTGAGATACTAAAAGGCATGTCGCGCATCCAGAGGGCGATGATTCCGCCAATGGCTGACATAGGAACGGCAGAGAATATTAAGAGTGATTCTTTTAAAGAATGGAATGTAAAATAAAGCAAGGTAAAAATGAGGAAAAGTGCCAACGGTACGGCAAAACTTAGGCGTTCTTTCGCACGTTGAAGGTTTTCAAAAGCTCCCCCGTAGGTATAAAAATAACCCGATGGTAACGCCACTTTTTTCTCAATAGTAGTCTGAACATCATTGACTACACTTTCTACGTCTCGGTTGAGAACCCCGATGCCAATTGTAATGCGCCGACGGGTTTCTTCGTGGGAAATTTGAGCGGGAGCTTTACGAAAATCAATATCCGCTAACTCTGCCAACGGAACTGTTCCACCCTGCGGTAATGGGATGAGCAATTGACGAACGTTTTCAATGTCTTGGCGATGTTGTGCATCCAATCTTACTACTAAGTCGAAACGGCGCTCTTGTTCATAGACAGTCCCTGCGGTTTCACCAGCAAATCCACTGCGAACGAGGCGATTAATGTCGGCAATACTCAGACCGTATTGCGCAATTTTCGCCCGATTGTAATTGATGCTGATTTGGGGTAAACCCACAATTTGCTCTACGCGAACGCTGGCCACACCCTCCACTTTTTCGATGACTTTTGCTGCGGCGTTGGCACGTTCGTACAAAACGTCAAGGTCGTTGCCAAAGATTTTAACTACTACGTCTGAGCGAACCCCCGTAATCATTTCATTAAAACGCATCTGAATGGGTTGGGTCATTTCTACGCTGGTTCCAGGAAGTTCTTCGGCCAATACCGCCGCCATTTTTTCGGACATTTCTTCGCGGTTTTTGGCGTTTTTCCATTCTGAAATGTCTTTCATGTTAATCATTTGATCGACCATTTCAATGGGCATGGGGTCGGTAGGAATTTCGGAAGCTCCCACCCGTCCTACAATCTGTTGAATTTCGGGAAAATGTTTTCGGAGAATTTGGTGGGCTTTGTTAGCTGAATTAATTGTTTCAGTCAAAGAAGTTCCCGAAGCTGTTCGGAAGTCGATGGCCAAGTCGCCCTCGTCGAGGGTAGGGACAAATTCACCGCCAAGTCGATTAAATACAAAAAGTGAGATGACAAAAAGCCCCAATGTGATGCTCACCGTGGCCTTCTTCCATTGTAAAGACCAGATAATGAGGGGTTCATAGCGTCGGTATAACCAAGCGAGTACCCGCTCTGAAAAATTCCAGTGTTTGTGTAAGTTTTTGCCCATTACCAACGAAGACATCATCGGAACGTAGGTCAAGGACAAAATGAACGCCCCAAAAATGGCAAAACCAACCGTCATGGCCATAGGTTTAAACATCTTACCTTCAATCCCCACCAACGAAAGAATGGGTAGGTATACCATCAAAATAATAATTTCACCAAAAGCTGCTGACGTGCGAATGCGTTTGGCTGTATCATATACCAATTGGTCGCGTTCGAGTGGGTCATCGACGTTGTTGCGCTTATTGTCTTCGTACCAAACCTGAAAACGATGAACAATGGCCTCCACAATAATCACGGCACCGTCTACAATCACCCCAAAGTCAATGGCACCTAACGACATTAAATTGGCGGAAATATCGAATGTGTTCATCATTCCAATCGTGAACAACATAGCTAAAGGGATGACCGAAGCAGCCACCAATCCTGCCCGCAAACTACCCATAAGAAGTACCAAAACTATAATTACGATGAGTCCCCCTAAAAGCAGGTTTTCGCTAACGGTTGTGATGGTTTTATTGATAAGTTTGGTTCGTTCAATGAACGGCACAATTTCAATTCCTTCGGGGAGGGTTTTTTGAATACGAGCAATGCGTTCTTTGACGGCATTTACGGTATTGGCCGAGTTAGCACCTTTCAGCATTAACACAATTCCCCCAACGGCTTCGCCTTCGCCATTCCGTACCAATGCCCCAAAACGGTTGGCATGGCCAAAATCAACCCCAGCTACATCACGCACCAATACGGGTACTCCACTTACGTTTTTAATCACAATTTGTTCAATGTCGTTAAGGCTTTTGACAACCCCTTCGCCGCGAATAAACTGCGCTTGACCAATCCGTTCAATGTAACTTCCCCCTGTGTTGGCGTTGTTTTTTTGTAACGCATCGTATAATTCCGAAAGGGTAACATTGTGCGCGCGCAGGCGTTCAGGGTTGACACTTACTTCGTATTGTTTGACGAATCCCCCAAAGCTGCTGATTTCAATCACTCCTTCGATTCCTACCAATTGGCGTTTGACAATCCAGTCTTGAATAGTCCGAAGTTCAGTGAGGTCATATTTAGACTTTGCTCCTTTTTTGACGGCCAATGTATACTGGTAAATTTCTCCCAAACCTGTTGTGAGGGGCGCAATCATGGGTTTCCCGAACTCCGCAGGAATATCAGCTTCCACGGTTTTGAGTTGTTCGGTGATCCATTGTTTACCACGGACAATGTCCACCTCGTCTTTAAAAACAACCGTCACCACCGAAAGTCCAAGTTTAGATACCGAACGAATCTCGGTCACATCGGGAATGTTGGCCAGCGATAACTCGATGGGCGTAGTCACAAACTGCTCGACTTCTTGGGCCGCTAAAGTGGGTGTGAGTGTTAGGATTTGTACCTGGTTGGTTGTAATGTCAGGAACGGCATCAATGGGTAACCGCGAAAGCGAGTACCCCCCCCAAATCACCAGCGCAACTACTGCTAATCCGATGATGAGCTTGTTTTTGATACTGTAATGAATCAGTGAATCAATCATATTTTGTTTTATTTTATTGAAAATTGTATAGCAATATTCTATAAATCGCTATCTCCGAGAAAGAGGTATTTTTGAGACTCATTTAGGTGATTGTTTCTCCAAGGTGAAAGGCTTGTGCCAATTTTGCCAAGTGGTTGAAAGGCTCTAACAAGGAGAATTTGAGTTGAAAAACATGATTCAGCTTTTTAAATGAAAACATTTAGCTGACAGTATGTTTGATTTGATGAATGGATGGAGAATCCGTTTCAATAACCTATTTTGAGGATAGATTAAAAGCTTGAAAGCCAGAATTGAAAGGATATACTTCTCCCATCAAAAAAGCCTTACTAGGCTCGGGGAGGACAAATAAGTGCCTTGAAAGTTAAAAAGGCGTAGGAGTTAAGCCAATGAAAATTAGCAGAAGTTAAAACCGATACAGTTGCTTTTTTATCGAGCGAAATCCATGCTGAAGGTACTACAAAAAAGCTCGCTACGCTGTTGAAATCAAAACTTGGAAGGTGATGTTTTTTTTGCTTAGTATGGTCTGAGTCGACCGAATAATGCATCCATAAAAAATCAAGCAGGCTAAGCGGTTGACTTTGCTCTTCTTGGTGTT
>JACCEC011369081.1_pt1 | contig 24457 bp, 23 predicted proteins | sample 7450121 | NCBI WGS metagenome assembly JACCEC01 (sample SAMN15323455, study PRJNA562643) | freshwater metagenome | isolation source: river surface water | place: USA:Blue River Watershed | collected 2017-08-18 | reverse complement strand
GGGCCAAGAGTAGGCCCTTCATGGGGCATGGAGTCTCTTCCTCGCCCTTTGATCGGCGTATCCGGGCCTACCCCTAGCGCGGCCCTGAAGCACGGGTGGGACCTTAGGCTGCCCCGCTGCCCCACCCGCAAGGCGGCGCGATTGTAATCACCCCCCTCTGTGGCCCACGGCCAGGCCCCACAAGGCCTCAGCTCAGACACTGCTCCAGGCCCTGCAGCAGGATGTCTCGGGGCAGGTCGATGCCGATGAAAACCATCTTGCTCTGTTTCTTCTCGCCGGGGGTCCACTTGGGGCCCAGGTCGCTGCCCATCAACTGGTGCACGCCCTGAAAGATCACCTTGCGGTCGTGCCCCTTCATGTACAGCACGCCCTTGTAGCGCAGCATCTTGGGGCCGTACACCTGCACGATGGAGCCCAGGAAATCCTCCAGCCGCTCTGCGTGGAAAGGCCGATCGGCACGGAAGACGAAGGACTTCACATCGTCGTCATGGTGATGGTGGTGGGGGTGGTCGCAGTGTTCGCCGTGGGCGTGGTCGTGGTCATGGTGGTGATGGTGATCATGCCCATGCCCATGCCCGTGGCCGTGGTCGTGCCCATGGTCATCCGCCTTGAGGAAGTCCGGGTCGATGTCCAGCTTGGCGTTGAGGTTGAAACCCTTGAGGTCGAACACCTTGTCGATGGGCACCTGGCCGAAATGCACGCTTTCGATGGGCGCGCGCGGGTTCATGTGGCGGAGGCGGTGGGTCAGCACGTCGATGTCTTGCGCGCCGACCAGGTCGGTGTTGCTCAGGAAGATGCGGTCGGCAAATCCAGCCTGGCGGCGGGCTTCCTGGCGGGTGTCGAGCTGCTGCTGCGCGTGCTTGGCATCCACCAGGGTGATGATGGAGTCCAGCTGGAAGCTGGCGGCCACTTCGTCGTCGATGAAGAAGGTTTGCGCCACCGGGCCTGGGTCGGCCACACCCGTGGTTTCAATGACCACCCGCTCAAAGTCGAGCTCGCCCTTGCGGCGCTTTTCCGCCAGATCGGCCAGGGTGGCGCGCAGGTCTTCGCGGATGGTGCAGCAGATGCAGCCGTTGCTCATCTGGATGATCTGCTCGTTCGTGTCGGCCACCAAGATGTCGTTGTCGATGTTTTCTTCACCGAACTCGTTCTCGATCACGGCAATCTTTTGGCCGTGGGCTTCGGTGAGCACCCGCTTGAGCAGCGTGGTCTTGCCCGAGCCCAGGAAGCCGGTGAGGATGGTGGCGGGGATCAGGGAGGGGGTCATGGTGCGCGCTTTTCGATCAATCCCAACAGTTGGGGGCGCCGCACTGTGGTTCAAGGGGGGTGATCTGTCAAGCTGCGGTATCCTGCACCTTCCTTCACTGCCGACACCCGCTGTGTCAGAACCCCACCCTACAGGGCGCGTGTCCGCGCCCCCGGTTGACCGCCGCACCCTCCTGGACCGCCTGGTCGACTTCATCTCCCCTGGTCCGGATTCCCGCGAAGAGCTGCTCGAATCGCTGGCCGATGCCGAGCAACGCAGCCTCATCGAACCCGACGCCCGCCGCATGCTGGAAGGCGTGTTGCGCCTGTCAGACCAATCCGCCGGCGACGTCATGGTGGCCGCGCCCCGGATGGACGTGCTGGACCTGGCCCAGCCCTACGAAGACCTGTTGGAAACCGTCATCCGTACGGCCCACTCTCGTTTTCCGGTGGTGGAGGGTTCGCGCGACAACATCATCGGCATCCTGATGGCCAAGGACCTGATCAAGCTGCAGCGCGCGCCAGAGTTGCACCTGCGCACCCTGCTGCGCCCGGCGGTGTTCGTGCCTGAAAGCAAGGCCCTGACGGAGTTGCTGCGCGACTTTCGCTCCAACCGAAACCACATGGCCATCGTCATCGACGAGTTTGGCCAAACCGCAGGCCTGGTGACCATCGAAGACGTGCTGGAAGAGATCGTGGGCGAAATCGAAGACGAGTTCGATGTGGCCGATGGCGAATCTGCGGTCTACACACTGGCCGATGGTTCCTACCGGGTGGCAGGGGACGGCCCGATCGCCGAGGTCAACCGCATCTTTGGGCTGGACTTTCCCGAAGACGAATTCGACACGATCGGTGGCTTGGTGGCCCATGAGTTGGGCCGCGTGCCGCGCCGGGGCGAATCGGTCGACGTGGGTGGCCTGCACTTCGTGGTGATGCTGGCCCGGGGCGGCGCGGTGCGCTGGTTCCGGGTGACGCGCGCCACCCCGGCCGACCCAGCAGACGACCCGCCCAAGGCCCCGGTCGGGCCGGTTGCCAAGTCCTGAGCCGGCCCCGCAGGCCCGTGAGCCCCGTATGACGCTCCTGTGGATGCTGGCCTCGGGCGCGGCCGGCGCCATGTCCACCGTGCCCCATGTGCACACCGAGTCCTGGTGGTGGGGCCCCCTGGCGGCCGCCGTGCTGGCGCACGCCGTGTGGCGCCACCCGCCACGCGTGGCGGCGGCCTGTGCCTGGGCCTTCGGTACCGCGTGGATGGTGGCGGGCACCTGGTGGTTGTTCATCAGCCTGAACCGCTACGGTGGCATGCCCGCCCCACTGGCGGCGGCATCGGTGTTCGCCTTGGGCGCGGCGCTGTCGCTGTACTGGGCGGCGGCCATGGGCCTGGTGGCACGCTGGCGCACCGGCCTTGCGCGCTGGGATGTGCCGGCGTTTGCGGCGGCCTGGTTGGCCGTGGAGCTGGCGCGCGGGCAGTGGTTCACCGGTTTTCCCTGGGTGGCCTCGGGCTATGCCCAGGTTGATTCGCCCTTGGCCGCTTGGGCGCCCTGGGTTGGGGTGTATGGCTTGGGGGCTTGGGTGGCCTTGCTGGGCGCGGCTTGGGCGTGGGCCTGGGGGGCGGGTGCCCAAGCCCAGGCCCATGACCGCGCGCGTTTTTCGGCGGCTTTGGGGGCATCGGCGTCCGCCGCGGGCCCGCGCGGCCGCCTCGGCTTGCGGCGGCTGTGGCCCGCGCTGTGGGTGCTGGCCAGCTGCGCAACGGTGGCCGTGCTGCCCCAAGGCTTCACCCAGTCCACCGGCACGCTGACCGTGTCTTTGGTGCAGACCGGCGTGGCGCAGGACGAGAAGTTCGACCCCACGCGGCTTCAGCGCCTGCTGCAAGAGCTGCAAGAGGCTCTGTCCCAGGCCCAGGGCCGCTTGGTGGTGGCCCCAGAAACCGCCCTTCCCCTGTTGCCACAAGACCTGCCAGAGGCGGTGGCGGCCGAGCTGTCGGCGCCCTTTACGGCGTCGGCCGGCATGCGCGCGGCCCTGGTGGGGCTGCCGCTGAGCACCGATGCCGGGGGCTACAGCAATTCGGTGGTGGCCTGGGGTGCACCGCCCGAAGGCCCATCCGACCGGGCCTATCGATACGACAAGCACCACCTCGTGCCCTTTGGTGAGTTCATCCCCTGGGGCTTTCGCTGGTTCGTGGACCTCATGCACATTCCCCTGGGCGACTTCGACCGTGGCGCGCCGGTGCAGGCCTCATACCGGTTTGCAGGCCAGGCCCTGGCGCCCAACATCTGCTACGAAGACCTGTTCGGTGAGGAACTGGCGCAGCGCTTTCACGACCCGCTGGGCGCGCCCACGGTGCTGGTGAACCTGAGCAACATCGCGTGGTTTGGCCCCACGGTGGCCGTTGATCAACACCTGCACATTTCCCGCCTGCGCAGCCTGGAGTTGCAGCGGCCCATGCTGCGGGCCACCAACACCGGTGCCACCGCAGTGATCGACCACCGGGGCCAGGTTCGGGCCTGGCTGGAGCCCCAGGTGCGTGGGGTGTTGGAGGCCCAGACGGAAGGCCGCCAGGGCATGACACCCTACGCACAATGGGCCGGCCAGCTGGGGCTGCTGCCCTTGTGGGGCCTGTGCGCCGTGGTGTTGCTGGGCGCGGCCTTGGCCGCACGCACTGGCCGCCGGTGGCCCCTGCCGGGTGGCCGCGCGCCCTAAAATCGTGGGTTTGCGCCTGCCAACTTGCAGGGGCTTCTACACCGCACCCCACATGACCACCCTGACATTCCAGCAAATCATCTTGCGCCTGCAAGATTATTGGGACCGCCAGGGCTGCGCCTTGCTGCAGCCCTACGACATGGAGGTGGGCGCGGGTACCAGCCATACCGCCACCTTCTTGCGCGCCTTGGGCCCTGAGCCCTGGAAGGCGGCGTACGTTCAGCCCAGCCGCCGCCCCAAGGACGGACGCTACGGCCAGAACCCCAATCGGCTGCAGCACTACTACCAGTACCAGGTGGTGCTCAAGCCTGCGCCTTCGAACATCCTGGAGCTTTACCTGGGCTCCCTCGAGGCCTTGGGCTTCGACCTGAAGAAGAACGACGTGCGCTTTGTTGAGGATGATTGGGAGAACCCAACCCTGGGCGCTTGGGGTTTGGGCTGGGAGGTGTGGCTCAACGGGATGGAGGTCACCCAGTTCACGTACTTCCAGCAGGTGGGAGGCATTGACTGCCGGCCCATCACCGGTGAGATCACCTACGGCCTGGAGCGCCTGGCCATGTACCTCCAGGGTGTGGAAAACGTCTACGACCTCGTGTACACGGCTGCAAGCGAGTCGGCACACCGCCCTTCACCGTCCAGCCCAGCCTCAGCGGCGGGCGAGCGTCCCGCGGGCATGATCACCTACGGTGACGTTTTCCATCAGAACGAGGTGGAGCAAAGCACCTACAACTTCGAGCACTCCAACGTCGAGTTCCTCCTGCAGGCCTTTGCCGCGCACGAGGGCAACGCCCAGCACCTGATGTCTGAGCAGCTGGCGCTGCCGGCCTATGAGCAGGTGCTCAAGGCCGCCCACACCTTCAACCTGCTCGATGCACGCGGTGCCATCTCCGTGACCGAGCGTGCGGCCTACATCGGCCGCATCCGCAACCTGGCACGCAGCGTGGCTGCCAGCTACCTCGACAGCCGCGCGCGCCTGGGCTTTCCCCTGGCGCCCAAGGCTTGGGCCGATGAGACCCTGGCCAAGATGGCCGAGCAGCGCGAGCAGCAACAGAAGAAGGCGGCCTGAACACCATGTCCAAACCGAATGCACCGGTGGCCAACCTGCTGGTCGAGTTGTTCGTTGAAGAGCTGCCGCCCAAGTCGCTCAAGAAGCTGGGCGCAGCGTTTGCCGATGCCCTGGTGGCCAGCCTGCAGGGTGCAGGATTGGCGGGGCCCGAGAGCGTCGCCACGCCCTTTGCCACACCGCGCCGCCTGGCCCTGCACCTGACGCACGTGGCCGCGCAGGCCGCCGACCGGCCGCAGCAGGTCAAGCTGATGCCCGTGGCCGTGGGCCTGGATGCCACCGGGGCACCGACCCCGGCCTTGCTCAAGAAGCTCGGCTCCTTGGGCCTGGATGAGCAGGCGGTGGGCCGCTTGCAGCGCCAAGGCCAAGGCAAGGCGGAGACCCTCTTCCTGGACACCGTGGTGCCAGGCGCCACATTGGCCGACGGGCTGCAAAAGGCGCTGGACGAGACGCTGCTGGCCTTGCCCATCCCCAAGGTGATGTCCTACCAGCTGGAGCAAGGCGGCCCGGAGGTTCAACCCGGCTGGACCAGCGTGAACTTCGTGCGGCCGGCGCACGGCTTGGTGGCCCTGCACGGCCCGTCGGTGGTGGACGTGTCGGTGTTGGGCCTGAAGGCACAGCGCCACACCCAGGGCCATCGTTTCGAAGCAAGGCTGCCCACCATCGAGCTGGGCCACGCCGACCACTACGAGCAGCGGCTCGTTGAAGACGGCGCTGTGATCCCTCGCTTTGAGGCGCGCCGCGCCGAGATCGTCCGCCAATTGGCGGCCGCTGCGGCCGCCTTGGGCCTCAAGCCCATCGAAGACGAAGCCCTGCTCGACGAGGTCACGGCGCTGGTTGAGCGCCCCAATGTGCTGACCTGCCAATTCGAGCCCGAGTTCCTGGCGGTGCCGCAGGAGTGCCTCATTCTCACGATGAAGGCCAACCAGAAGTACTTCCCCTTGTTGGACCACGCGGGCAAGCTCACCCACCGCTTCCTGGTTGTCAGCAACATTTCGCCCCAGGACCCGTCGGCGGTGGTGCAGGGCAACGAACGCGTGGTGCGTCCCCGCCTGGCCGACGCGAAGTTCTTCTTCGACCAGGACCGCAAGCGTCCTTTGGCCGACCGCGTGGCCGGCTTGGACAAGGTGGTCTACCACGGCAAGCTGGGCACGCAGGGTCAGCGCACCGAGCGCGTGCGGGCCCTGGCCCATGCGATCGTGAACCAACTGCGCATGGCCACCGTGCCCTACACGGTGGAGGCCAAGGACGAGTTCGAGGTGCTCGACGGCAAGGTGCAGCAGGCCGCCCTGCTGGCCAAGGCCGATCTGCTGACCGACATGGTGGGCGAGTTTCCCGAACTGCAGGGCATCATGGGTGCGTACTACGCTCGCCATGAAGGCCTGCGCGACGGCGTGGCCATCGCCATCGAAGACCACTACAAGCCGCGCTTTGCCGGCGACGCGCTGCCGCGCAACCACACCGGCACGGTGGTGGCTTTGGCCGACAAGCTGGAGACCCTGGTGGGCCTGTTTGGGATCGGCCAATTGCCCACCGGCGACAAGGACCCTTTTGCCCTGCGACGCCATGCCTTGGGCGTGATCCGCATCCTGTCGGAGAAGAACCTGCCGCTGCAGTTGCCCGAGCTCGTGGCCGCGGCTCGGCCGGTCTTCGGCGAGCTGATTAACGACCCCAGCGCCGCCCTGTTGGACTTCTTCTACGACCGCTTGGCGGTGGCCTTGCGCGAGCAGGGCTACACCGCCCACGAGGTGGATGCGGTGTTGAGCCTGCGCCCCACGCGCCTGGGTGATGTCGGCAAGCGGCTGGAAGCGGTCCGGGCCTTTGCCGCCTTGCCCGAGGCCGCCTCGCTGGCCGCGGCCAACAAGCGGGTGTCCAACATCCTGAAGAAGACCGATGGCGCCATCCCGCAAGAGGTGCAGGCTGGGCTGCTGCGCGAAGCGGCAGAGCAAGCCCTGGCGGCCGCCCTGCAGGCTGCAGCTGCGGCTGCCCAGCGGCAGTTCGATGCCCACGACTACACCGGCTCCCTGCAGGCCCTGGCGGTGTTGAAGGCCCCGGTGGATGCCTTCTTCGAAGACGTGATGGTGAACGCCGAAGACGAGGCCCTGCGGCGAAACCGCTTGGCCCTGCTGCAGCAGTTGCACGGGGCGATGAACCAGGTGGCCGACTTGTCCCGCTTGGCGGCCTGAGCATGCCCCACATTGCCCACCATGCGGTCAAGCTCGTCATCCTGGGGCGGGATGGGGTGCTCAACCGCTACCGCGAGGACCATGTCAAGGAGCCTCAAGAGTGGGAGCCCCTGGAGGGTGCGCTCGAAGCGGTGGCCCGCCTGAACCACGCGGGCTGGCACGCGGTGGTGGCCACCAACCAGGCCGGCATCGGGCGCGGGCTGATCGACATGGCTTCGCTCAACGCCGTTCACCAGGCCATGTATCGGCGCCTGGCTGCGGCCGGTGGGCGGCTGGACGCGGTGTTTTTCTGCCCGCACGCCCCCGAGGAACAGTGCGACTGTCGCAAACCCTTGCCCGGGATGATGCTGCAGATCGCACAGCGATACGGCCTGGAATTGGCGCAGGTGCCCATGGTGTGCGACAACCTGCGCGACCTCAAGGCAGCGGTGGCGGGGGGGTGCCAACCCCATCTGGTGCGCACCGGGCGCGCGGCGGCGATGGACGACGAACAACTGCAGGCCCTGGCCCAGCAGGTGCCTGGCCTGCGGGTACACCGCGACCTCGCCGCCCTGGCCGAATCCCTGTTGCAACCCGCATGATCACGGTGATTCGCTCGGCGGCCTTCTTTGCGTGGATGGCGCTGACCGTCATCCCCTGGGCCCTGGCCGCCCTGGTGATGTCGATCTTTGTGCGGGGTGACCCGCTGTACTGGTTTTGCATGGCCTGGCTGCGCCTGGCCATCTGGGGTGCCCGGGTGATCTGTGGCGTGCATCACCGCGTACAGGGAATGGAGCACCTGCCGGCACCGGATGCGCTCACGCCGGTCATCCTGTGCCCCAAGCACCAGTCCACGTGGGAAACCTTTGCCTTTCCCACCTTGATGAGCCACCCCTTGGCCTATGTGTTCAAGAAGGAACTGCTCCTGGTCCCTTTTTTCGGGTGGGCCATGGGACGGTTGGACATGATCCACATCGACCGCAGCAAGCGCAACGAGGCTTGGGCCAAGGTGGCCGAGCAGGGTCGACGCCTGATGGACCGAGGGGTGTGGGTCATCATGTTCCCCGAAGGCACGCGCACCGAGCGTGGTACGCAGGGCAGCTACAAAACGGGCGCTTCGCGGCTGGCCGTGGTCACTGGTGCCTACTTGGTGCCCATTGCCGTGACGTCAGCGCGATGCTGGCCGCGCAAGTCCTTCCTGCTGCGGCCGGGCGTGGTGGACATTTCCATTGGCCCGCCGATCGCCTCGGCCGGGCGTGACCCCGAGGGCCTGATGCAGGACGTGCAGGCCTGGATCGAGGCCGAAATGCGGCGTCTGGACCCCGAGGCCTATGGACCGCTGCTGCGCTGAGGCGCGGCCGCGGGCGCATGGGCGCTGAAGGCCCGGCTGGGCTTGTCGCAAGCGCCTACACTTCGCCTTCATGGCGGCCTTTGAGCAACTGGCGTTTGGCTTTGATGATGGGTCCAGTGTGGGCGTCTCTGCGTCGCCCGGCCCGGTGCTTCAGCACCCCCAGACGGCCGCACCTTCACCGGTTGTTGTCCCGGCCCCCCTCTCTCACCCCCAAGCCAGCCGCGAGGTGCTGCTGGCGGGACAGCGGGTGCGCTACGCCTTTCGGCGCGGCAAGCGCCGCACCATTGGGTTCGTGGTGGGCCCCGAGGGCTTGAGCGTGAGCGCCCCGCGCTGGGTGGGATGGGGCGAAGTGGAAGCAGCGCTGCAGGAAAAGGCAGCCTGGATCCTGCGCAAGCTGCAGGAGCAAGGCGAACTCAGCCGCCGACTGCAATCGGCCCGCATCGTGTGGGCCGACGGTGCGCTGGTGCCCTATTTGGGCCGCCACATTCGCCTGGTGCTGGATGCATCGGGTGTGAGCGCCCCCGGTGGGGCGTGTCTAGACGACACACCCGGTGATGCGCCGGCCGTGTTGCGCCTGGGCCTGCCCGCTGATGCCCAAGCGGAGCGGATTCGCGATGTCGTGCACAGCTGGTGGCAACGACAGGCCAAGCAACTGTTCGAGCAGCGTTGCCAGCTCTATGCGCAACAGCTGGGGGTGCAGGTCAAACGCCTGTCTCTGAGTGCAGCCCAGACCCGCTGGGGCAGCGCCACCGCAGATGGGGCGGTGCGGCTCAATTGGCGCCTGATTCAGTTCCCGTTGAGCACGGTGGACTACGTGGTGGTGCACGAGCTGGCCCATCTGCGCGAAATGAACCACAGCGCTGCCTTCTGGGAGGTGGTGCGCTCCGTCTTGCCCACCTATGAGCAAGCGCAGCAGCCCTTGAAGACGGCCGTGCCCCTGGGCGATTGAAGGGCCGATCCAGCCGGTGCTGCGGCCCTTGCAGCTCTTGCGCCCCTTGACGGCCCTTGCCGGCCCTGCCGCCGGGGCTCGCCCTCAGCCCGCTGAAGCCGGCGAGAACCGCCAGACCCCATCGGCGCTGCGCCTGCGAATCAGCTCCCCCCGGTGCCACAGGGCGTGCAGGTGCGCCACCGCTTCGCCCATGGCGAAGGTGGTTTGGTGCAGGTCCAGGTTCGGGCGGAACAGGACCGACAGCAGGTCGGCCGCACAAGCCGGGCTTTGGGCGCAGCGGCGCAGCGTGTCGGCCAGGCGCTCATCATGGTGCTGGCGCAACTGGGCGATGCGGCGGTGCAGGCCTTTGAAGGGACGCCCGTGCGATGGCAGCACCAGGGTGTCGGGGTTCAGGCTTTCGTAGCGCCCCAGCGATTGCAGGTACAGGGCCAAGGGATTGGCCTCGGGCTCCAGGTCGATCACGCTGACATTGGTGCTGATGCGCGGCAGCACCATGTCGCCCGAAATCAGCAGCCCCAGACGGTCGCAGTGCAAGGCGATGTGCTCAGGCGCATGCCCATAGCCACTGATGCAGCGCCAGCCATGGTCGCCGATGCGCAGCACATCACCATCCATCAGGCGCCGGTACTGGTCGGGCACGGCCGGCACCATGGAGCCGTAGTAGTTGCTGCGTTGGCGCACCTTGTCCAGGGCCTCGGGGTCGACCAGGCCGTGGCTGCCAAAGAAGTCGGCCGCCGCCTGGCCGCCATGGCCGATGGTGGAGCGGCTGGCCATGCGCGCGGCGTTCCAATCCGTACCGCTGATCCACAGGCGGCAAGGCTGCTCGGGCGTGCTCCACTGATCGGTGAGCCATTGCGCCAGCCCGATGTGGTCGGGGTGCATGTGGGTGACGATGACCCGCAGCACCGGCAGCCCCTCAAGGTGTTCCTCAAAGACCTGCTCCCAGGCGGTGCGCGTGGCCTCGTTGGTGATGCCGCAGTCCACGATGGCCCAGCCCTCGCGCAATTGCCCCGAGGGGTCCTGCAGGCGGTCGCGCAGCAGCCACAGGTTGATGTGGTCCAGGGCGAAGGGCAGGCCCATACGCACCCATTTCACGCCCGGCGCCACCGTGAGGGCGGATCCCGGGGCTGGCAACTGCTCGGCCAGGGGGTACTGCAGTTCGTGTTCCTGTTGGTTGGCCATCCGCGTGCGTTCGCCTTACATTTACGTTTACGTTAACGTCAGTCTAACCAAGCCACCCATGAGTGCAAGCCGCAAGGCCGCGCCACCCGCGACCACCCTCACCATCACCGAACTGGCGCAGGAGTTCGACATCACGCCGCGGGCCATCCGCTTCTACGAGGATGTGGGCCTGCTGACGCCCGGGCGTCAGGGGCGCAACCGGGTGTACACCCACCGTGACCGCACGCGCCTAAAGCTCACGCTGCGGGGCAAGCGCCTGGGCCTGACGCTGCAGGAGATCAAGCAGCTGGTGGACATGTACGAGTCCCCCGATGACACCGCGCCGCAGCTCCAGGCGTTCCTGGGGGTGTTGCAGTCCCATCGCCTGCAGCTGGAACAGCAGCGCAAGGACCTGGAGGTGACGCTGGCCGAAATCGCTCAGCACGAGGCCCGCTGCCGCGACCTGTTGGGTGCTGCTTCGCGCCGTGCCGCACCGCGTCGATCACGCGGCAAGCCCGCCTTGGCGGCTTGACGCGGGCGACAAGCCGCCCTGCCTAGAATTGACGTTTACGTAAACGTAAATCAGTACGCGCCCACATCCTCGGAGTCCCCATGAACCTGCCCGGCCTGAACTTTCAACTTGGTTCTGACATCGATGCCCTGCGCGACGCCGTGCGCGCCTTTGCTGAGGCGGAGATCGCCCCGCGCGCGGCCGAGATCGACCGCAGCGACCAGTTCCCCATGGACCTGTGGCGCAAGATGGGCGAGTTGGGCGTGCTGGGCATCACGGTGGGTGAGGAGTACGGCGGGGCCGGCATGGGCTACCTGGCCCACATGGTGGCGATGGAGGAGATCAGCCGGGCCAGTGCCAGCGTGGGCCTGAGCTATGGCGCGCACTCCAACCTGTGCGTCAACCAAATCAAGCGAAACGGCAGCGACGCGCAGCGCCAGAAGTACCTGCCCAAGCTGATCAGTGGCGAACACGTGGGTGCGCTGGCCATGAGCGAGCCCGGTGCCGGCAGCGACGTCATCAGCATGAAGCTCAAGGCTCAAGACCAGGGTGGCTACTACCTGCTCAACGGCAGCAAGATGTGGATCACCAACGGACCCGATGCTGACACCCTGGTGGTGTATGCCAAGACCGAGCCTGAACTGGGCGCGCGCGGCGTGACGGCCTTCCTGATCGAAAAGGGCATGAAGGGCTTCTCGATTGCCCAAAAGCTCGACAAGCTGGGCATGCGCGGCTCGCACACCGGGGAGCTGGTGTTCGAAAACGTGGAGGTGCCGGCTGAAAACATCCTGGGGGGCCTGAACAACGGCGCCAAGGTGTTGATGAGCGGCCTGGACTATGAGCGGGCGGTACTGGCCGCCGGCCCCATCGGGATCATGCAAGCGGTGATGGACAACGTGGTGCCCTACATCCACGACCGCAAGCAGTTCGGCCAGAGCATTGGCGAGTTCCAGCTGATTCAAGGCAAGGTGGCCGACATGTACACCGTGCTGCAGGCCGCGCGCAGCTTCTGCTACACCGTGGGCAAGAACCTGGACCTGTTGGGCGCGCAGCACGTGCGCCAGGTCCGCAAGGACTGCGCCAGCGTCATTCTGTGGTGCGCCGAAAAGGCCACGTGGATGGCCGGCGAGGGCATCCAGATCTTCGGCGGCAACGGCTACATCAACGAGTACCCCTTGGGCCGCCTGTGGCGCGACGCCAAGCTCTACGAGATTGGTGCCGGCACCAGTGAGATTCGCCGCATGCTGATCGGCCGGGAGCTGTTTGCCGAGACGATGTAGGCGCGCTCAGCACCCCGCTGATGTACCGATGAACCCATGAGCCAAGGAATGCCCACGCGATGAGCCTGCACCTGGAGGAGTTGTTCGCCAAGAACCGCCAATGGGCTGCGGCCACCGAAGTGCGCGATCCGGGCTTCTTTGCCCGGTTGGCCAAGCAGCAGAACCCCAAGTACATGTGGATCGGCTGCTCCGACAGCCGTGTGCCGGCCAACGAGATCACCGGGCTGGACCCGGGCGAGGTCTTCGTGCACCGCAACGTGGCCAATGTGGTGGTGCACTCCGACCTGAACGCCTTGTCCACCATCCAGTTCGCGGTGGAACACCTCAAGGTGGAGCACATCATGGTGGTGGGTCACTACGGCTGCGCGGGTGTGCGTGCGGCCATGCGCGGAACCCGGGTGGGCCTGGCCGACAACTGGCTACGCCATGTGCACGACGTGCGCTTGCGCCACCGCAAGCGCCTGGACCACCTGGAGTTCGGTGAGCAGGAGAACATCCTGTGCGAGATGAACGTGATCGAACAGGTGGGCAACATCGCCCTGACCACCACCATCCAGGATGCCTGGGCGCGGGGTCAGCAGGTGGCGGTTCACGGTTGGGTTTATGGCCTACACAACGGCCTGCTCAAGGACCTGAATGTGACGATGCACGAACCCGACACGGTGGTGGATGTCTTTGCCGCTGCACTCAAACGCTACCCCTTGAGGATGCCTGGCGATGCCTGAAAGCACCGGCCAATCTCTGTTCCCCCATGCCTTGACCGACGGCCGCGCGTTTCGGATTGCGCAGGCGCTGATCGAAGGCTTCAACCGGCACTACACCCTGTTTCGGCAAGCCAGCCGCGACGCGCAGCGCCGCTTCGAGGAGGCGGACTGGCACGGGCAACAAGCGGCGCAGCGCGAGCGCATCGAGTTTTATGACTTGCGGGTGCGGGAGGCCTGCGAGCGGCTGCAGGCCGAGTTCAAGGCCAGCGACCTGCCCATGGATGTGTGGCAGCAGGTCAAGCTGCACGTCATTGGACTGCTGGTCAACCACCACCAACCCGAGTTGGCGGAGACCTTCTTCAATTCCGTGACCACGAAGATGCTGCACCGCAGCTACTTCCACAACGACTTCATCTTCGTGCGTCCGGCGGTGTCCACCGAGTACATCGAGAACAGTGAGCCCGAGTCGCAGCCCACCTTTCGTGCCTACTACCCGCGCAAGCGAGGCGCCATGGTCGACACCTGGCGCGAGGTGGTGGGCGCCTTCGGCTTGAAGCGCCCCTTTGCCGACCTGGAGCGGGACCTGAGCCTGGTCAACCGCGCCGCCTTGGCCGAGATGGGCGAGTTCCGCGAACGGGCGAACTTTCAGGTCCAGGTGCTGTCCAGCCTGTTCTTTCGCAACAAGGGCGCCTATGTGGTGGGCAAGATCGTCAACGGCTACCGCGAATTGCCCTTTGCCCTGCCCATCCTGCACGATGCGCAGGGACACTTGTGCATCGACGCCGCACTGTTCGGCCATGACGACATGGCCGCACTCTTCAGCTTTGCGCGCGCCTATTTCCTGGTCGACATGGAGATCCCTTCGGCCTATGTGCAGTTCCTGCGCAGCCTCATGCCCAACAAGCCGCGTTCGGAAATCTACTCGGCGCTTGGCCTGCACAAGCAGGGCAAGACCTTGTTTTATCGAGACTTCCTGCAGCACCTGCGCCACAGCACCGACCAGTTCCGCATCGCCCCGGGCATCAAGGGCATGGTGATGTTGGTGTTCGACCTGCCCTCCTTCCCCTATGTGTTCAAGGTCATCAAGGACTACTACCCACCGCAGAAAGACACCACACGCGAGCAAATCAAGGGCAAGTACCTGCTGGTCAAGCAGCACGACCGCGTCGGACGGATGGCCGACACCGCCGAGTACTCCGAGGTGGCCTTTCCGCGTGCGCGCTTTGACGACGAGCTGATCGCGGAGATTCAAAAGTTTGCGCCCTCGCAGCTGGAGATTTCCGATCGTGATGGCGATGGGGCTCAAGAGGTGATCCTCAAGCACGTCTACATTGAACGCCGCATGATCCCGTTGAACATCTTTTTGCAGGAGTGTTTCGACGCCGGGCCCGAGGACCGCAAGGCGCGCCGCCAACTCGAGCATGCGGTGGTGGAGTACGGCAACGCCATCAAGGATTTGGTGGCCGCCAACATCTTCCCGGGCGACATGCTGTGGAAGAACTTCGGTGTCACCCGCAACGGCAAGGTGGTGTTCTACGACTACGACGAAATCGAGTACATCACCGACTGCCAGTTCCGCCGCGTGCCCGCGCCCCGCACGGAGGAAGACGAGATGAGTGGGGAGATCTGGTACTCGGTGGGTCCCAAAGACGTGTTTCCCGAAACCTTCGGCCCTTTCCTGCTGGGCAATTCAGAGGTGCGCGAGGTGTTCATGAAGCACCACGGGGACCTGCTGGACGTGCAGTTCTGGCAGTCCCACCAGCAGCGCATCCAGGCCCGACAGGTGATCGATGTCTTCCCCTACGACCCCGAACGCCGCTTTGCCGCGCAGGCAGCTGCGGGCAGCCGTACCGCGGCCGCTCGCACCGGTGGTTTGCCCTTCACTTCTTAGGAGCTTCAGATGAGCGATCCCGTCGTCATCGTGTCCGCCGCCCGCACGCCCATTGGGGGCCTGCTGGGTGACTTCGCCAACCTCAGCGCGGCCGAGTTGGGGGCCGTGGCCATCAAGGCCGCGGTGGAGCGCGCTGCTGTGCCCAGCGACGCCATCAACGAAGTGCTGATGGGCAACTGCCTGATGGCCGGTCAGGGGCAGGCACCCGCCCGGCAGGCGATGCGCCAGGCGGGCGTGCCCGATTCGGCCGGTGCGGTGACGCTGTCCAAGATGTGCGGCAGCGGCATGCGGGCCATGATGTTCGCCCACGACATGCTGGCCGCCGGCAGTGCGGACGTGATGGTGGCCGGTGGCATGGAAAGCATGACCAATGCGCCGCACCTGATGTTTGCACGCAAGGGCGTGAAGTACGGTGCTGCACAGCTCTTCGACCACATGGCCCTGGACGGCCTTGAAGACGCCTATGAGCGTGGCAAGGCCATGGGCGTGTTCGCCGAAGCGTGTGTGGCCAAGTACGCCTTCACGCGCGAGCAGCAGGACCAGTACGCCATCACCTCCACCACACGCGCCATCGAGGCCAACAAGAGCGGCGCCTTTGATTGGGAAATGGCCCCGGTGACCTTGCCGGGCAAGGCCGGCAACACGGTGGTGAAGCACGACGAGCAGCCCTTCAAGGCCAAGCTCGACAAGATCCCTTCGCTCAAGCCCGCCTTCAAGAAGGACGGCACCATCACCGCCGCCAATGCCTCGAGCATTTCAGACGGCGCAGCAGCCTTGGTCTTGGTCCGTGAGTCCACTGCGAAAGCCTTGGGCCTGCAACCCCTGGCGCGCATCGTCAGCCACGCGGTGCATGCGCAAGCCCCGGAGTGGTTCAGCACGGCACCGGCCGGCGCCATCGAGAAGGCCTTGAAGAAGGCCGGCTGGCAGGCCAGCTCGGTGGACCTGTGGGAGGTCAACGAGGCCTTCGCTGCGGTCACGATGGCGGCCATGGCGGAGTTCAAGTTGCCGCACGACGTGGTGAACGTCCACGGCGGCGCCTGTGCCCTGGGCCATCCGATTGGCGCCTCGGGTGCGCGGATTGTGGTGACCCTGCTGGGCGCGCTGCGCCATCGGGGTCTCAAGCGCGGGATGGCCGCTTTGTGCATCGGCGGTGGCGAAGCCACGGCCATGGCGTTGGAACTGGTTTGAGGGCTTTGGCATGAATGTCTTGATCATCGGCGCCTCGCGCGGCATCGGCTACGAGCTGGCGCGGCAGTCGCTGGAGGCGGGCGACACGGTGTATGCCGCTGCGCGCGGGCAAACCGGCATCGCCCGCCTCAAGGAATTGGGGGTCAACACCCTCGTGGTCAACACCGCCGACGCCTTGGGTTGCTCGGGCCTGTCCTGGGGCATCGACGGCGTGCGCTTTGACCGCATCTGGCATGTCGCCGGCATCTTCGGGCCGCGCACGGCGGGCGTGGACCCCCCGGTGCAGCAGGACTTCGACATGGTCATGCACACGAACGTGCTGGGGTTCATGCGCCTGGTACCGCAGTACTTCGATGCCTTGGCCGATGGCGGGCGCATTGGGGTCTTGTCATCCAAGATGGGCTCGATCGGTTTGCGCAGCAGCCCATCGGGGTGGACCTACCGGGCCTCCAAGGCGGCCCTGAACTCCACCGTCAAGGATGCGGCCTTGGTGTTGGGCAAGCGCGGGATGGTGGTGGCCTTCCACCCGGGTTGGGTGCAAACCGATATGGGCGGTACGGGTGCGGACATCCCCGTGGACCGCAGCGTGGCCGACTTGCGCCGCACGCTGGACAACTTGAAGCCCAGCGACAGCGGGGGCTTCTTCAACCACGACGGACAGGCCTTGGCGTGGTGAAGGCACCGTGGTGAGCGGTGCCCTTCAGGTGCACCTGGGGCTGTGTGGCATGACCCTTTTGTGGGGCTTGTCGTGGCCGGCGGGTCGCGCCATAGCGCAAAGCCTGCCGCTGCTGTCCTCTTCGGCCTGGCGTTTCAGCCTGGCCGCTGCGGTGCTGCTGGCGTGGTCGTTCTGGACGCGGGGGTCCTGGCCCCGCCTGTCGCTGCGGCAATGGGCGGGTTTAGCGGCCGCCGGCGCCGTTGGCGTCTTCGGCTACACCCTCTTCTTCATGTATGGCATGCACCATGTGGAGGCCAGCCGTGCCGCAGTGGTCGTGACCACCAACCCCGTGTTCGTGACCTTAGCGGCCGCTTGGCTGTTTGGTGAACCCTTCAACCGCCGCATCGGATTGGGCCTGACCTTGGCGGTCCTGGGTGCGGCCACCGTGATGACGCATGGGCAGCCTTGGGCCGTGTTCACCGGCGGCGTGGACCTGGGCGAGTGGCTGTTGGTGGGCTGCATCGTGTGTTGGGCGGCTTACTCCTTGATGGCCAAGCGCCTCATGGCGGGTGTGGACTCGCTGACCACCACCGCGGTGAGCGCCGCCGTGGGCTGCACCCTGCTGTGGTGTGCTGCGCTGGTCGTGGAAGGCCCAGGCATCGCCCTGGAGGGGCTGACGGCGCTCACCGATCACCAAATCGGGCTGCTGGTGTTCATGGCTTTGGGCCCCACGGTGCTGTCGTATGTGTGGTTTTTCCGCGGGGTGTCCGCCTTGGGTGCGGGTGTGGCCTCGAGTTACATCAGCTTGGTGCCGGTGGTGGGGGTCAGCAGTGCGGTGGTGCTCTTGGGTGAGCCACTGGGCTGGTCCTTGGCTGTGGGCGCGGCCATGGCCTTGAGCGGGGTGGTGATCGCCAACCGTGCCAGGCGTTGATCAAGGAGTGCGAACATGCTGTTGAGCGAAGACCATCGAGCGGTACAGGATGCTGTGCGCAGCTACGTGCAGGATTGCATCGCCCCGCAGGCGGCGCGGTGGGACCGCGAGCACCATTTCCCCGCCGACGAATTGCGGGGACTGGCCGAGCTGGGCTGCTACGGGGTGGCGGTGCCCACCGAGTACGGTGGCGCCGGCTTGGACTACCTGGCGCTGGCGGTCATCCTGGAGGAGATTGCGGCGGGCGATGGCGGCACCTCGACCGTGGTCAGCGTCAACAACTGCCCCGTTTGCAGCATTCTGATGGCCTGGGCGGATGAAGCCCAGAAGCAGCGGTGGCTCAAACCCCTGGCCGCCGGGCAGATGCTCGGCGCATTTTGCTTGACCGAGCCGCATGTGGGTTCACAGGCCGATGGCCTGAAGACCACCGCTGTGCGCGAGGGCGACCACTATGTGCTCAACGGCGTCAAGCAGTTCATCACCAGCGGACAAAACGCCGACGTGGCCATCGTGATGGCCGTTACGGACAAGCTGGCGGGCAAGAAGGGCATCAGCGCCTTTGTCGTGCCCACGGACACGCCCGGCTACCAGGTGGCGCGCCTGGAAGAGAAGATGGGGCAACACAGCAGCGACACCGCCCAGATCCGCTTCGAAAACTGCCGCGTACCGCTGGCATGCCGCTTGGGTGAGGAGGGGCAGGGCCTGAAGATCGCGCTGTCCGGCCTGGAAGGTGGGCGCATCGGCATTGCCGCACAGAGCCTGGGCATGGCACGGGCTGCGTTTGAAGCCGCGCTGCGCTATTCCAAGGATCGGGTGGCGTTTGGCAAACCCATCTTTGAGCACCAGAGCGTGCAGTTCAAGCTGGCTGACATGGCCACCCAGATCGAGGCCGCGCGCCAGTTGATTCACCATGCCGCGGCGCTCAAAGACGCCGGTCAGCCCTGTCTGAAGGAAGCCGCCATGGCCAAGCTCTTTGCCAGCGAAATGGCCGAGCGGGTGTGCAGCGATGCCATTCAGGTGCACGGCGGCTATGGCTATGTGAGCGACTTCCCGGTGGAGCGCATCTACCGCGATGTCCGCGTGTGCCAGATCTACGAAGGCACCAGCGACGTGCAGAAGATCCTGATCGGCCGCGCGCTGGCCTGAGCCCGGCCGGCTGAGGGTGCCCACGAGGGTGCCCGCTCAGGGGCTGTTTTCCACCCTCCCGCGGGATGGTGTGTCCTGAATGCCGCCGATGAAATGCCGCAGGCAGCCCCTGTGTGCCGGGCCGGTGGCTGCGTTGCAGGCCATGAACCCCTGAGGGCTGCATCCTGGCCGCATCCCCCTGCGCCCGGCTGCTCAATGCCACGGAGGGCATATGAACCAGCCACACACCACCTTGGCCGCCTCAGGCGGCGCCGGGCCCCTGCCCACCACGGGCTTTTGGCCACCTCTGCCGGCAGGCCTGTGGCCCCGCCCCGCGGAAGGGGCCTTGATGCGCATCGCCTGCACCACCCCAGGGGCCGACCCTGACCCGGGCACAGACCCTGCAGCCGATGCGCCGGATGGCCTGCCTTCGGAAAGCGAACTCGACACGTCTGCCGTGGAGCCCCTGGCCATCGCCGCCCTCGGCCAAACGGCTTCGGGCCTCGAAGTGTGGACGCCCCTGTTGCGCAGCGGTGATTCGCTGAACCTCTTGGGTGGGTCGGGCGTGGTGCTCGTGGGCGTCAATGAGCTCGGTTGGGTGGTTTACGACTGGGTGCCGGGCCCCTGAGGGTGCCACGCGGGCCCGCCCATGGGCCAGCGCCTTCGCAGGCCTGCCACAGGGGGCCTCTCCTGGTGGATTGAGCCTGAACGCGCCGAAGCTTGAAATGGCGCTGCCACGGCGCCGTTCCAGGAGCGCTGTGGCCACTGGGGCGGGCTTGCAGCGGGGGCGGCGGGCTGGCCCCGGCACCCCCGGCCCATGCCTGGTGGCTCAAGGACAAGAACAGGGAGGAACCCATGAGCGACACCACACAGGACTTCTGCACCTTCGTGCCGGACTCACCCTTCGGCTTTTCGTTCGGCGCAGCCTGCGCCATCCACGACAACAACTATGGACCGGGCTCAACCGTCTCGCGCGCAGCGGCCGACCAGATCTTCTACGATGCCATGCAACAGACCTGCAACACGCAATATGGAGGGTCGGCTTTGTGCCACTTGATGGCCGATGTGTATTTCGTCGGCGTGCGCCTGTTCGGCGGCTTCTTCTACGAAGGCCCCGGCGGTCAATGAAGGCAACCGGCTCGCGGCGCCGGCCGTGACCTCCAGGGCGGGACCCGGCGCTTCACAACCGCGCTGCTGGGCCCGCCCCACACCTGACACACCTGACACACCTGACAGAAGGAATTCAGACCATGACCCGACATGCAACACAGCGCCCTTGGACACAAATGCTGCTGCGAACCCCGATGGGCTTTTGGCTGGTGGTGTTCGCACTGGGCCTGTTGGCCGGAGCGGCCCCCGCTGCGGCCCAGACTTCACCCCGGGCTGGGGATGCACCGCCTTCAGCCCCGGCCTACAAGCCCGATGCCCGATTCCTCCGAGACGAGCCCTTTCGCAAGACCAAGCAGTTGGTTCAGCTCACCGGGGTGAAGTCCGAGGCCGAGTTGGCCACCGTGCGCGGCGCCATCAATGACGTGGTGGGCTTTGTACGGCTGTTCGGCATCACGGGCAGCAACGTGGGCAGCGCCGTCGTCACCGGTGCCTCACCCGAGCAGATGGCCGAGATCCGGGCCGCGCGCGTCACCTGGCAGGCCTTCGAAGACCAGTCCACCCCCAAGGGCCGGCAATCCATGCCACTGGAGCCCGCCAGCGGCCACATGGCCATGGCCCTGGACCGCTGGGAGGTGGAATCGGACTCCGCGCTGTCGGTGCGCGTTGATTTCCGCCAAACCTCGTATGAGCTGAAGATGGTCCAAGACCCACCGGCCCGTGTCCTGCGGCTGCGCTTTGTGAAGCAGGGCGGGCATTGGCTGTTTGATGGGGCTGCGGCAGGCGGGTAAGCCGAACTGGAGGGCGGCACTTGGGCCGGCAGCGGGTCTGCGCCCACCCGGCGAAAACCCGTGGTGAAAACGGGTGGGCGACCCTAGAATTGACGTTTACGTAAACGTCAACCTTCGCCATGCCCGTCCTCGCCTCCCAGCTCAACCCCCGCAGCGACGAATTCAAGGCCCATGCCCAGGCCATGCAGGCCATGGTGGACGACCTGCGCGCGCAGCAGGCCCAAGCGGCCTTGGGCGGGGGTGCGGCTGCGCGTGAACGCCACACCGCACGGGGCAAGCTCCTCCCACGCGAGCGGGTGGAGCGCTTGCTCGACCCCGGCACGCCCTTTCTGGAGATTGGCGCGCTGGCGGCGCTGGGCCTCTACCGCGACAAGGATGGACAGGACGCGGCGCCCTGCGCTGGCATGATCGCCGGCATCGGCCGCATCAGCGGCGTGGAATGCATGGTGGTGTGCAACGACGCCACCGTGAAAGGCGGCACCTACTACCCCATGACGGTCAAGAAGCACCTGCGGGCGCAAGAGATCGCCATGCAAAACCGCTTGCCGTGCGTCTACCTGGTGGACAGCGGCGGTGCCAACCTGCCCAACCAGGACGAGGTCTTCCCCGACCGCGACCACTTCGGCCGCATCTTCTACAACCAGGCCAACATGAGCGCCCAGGGCATCCCGCAGGTGGCCGTGGTCATGGGCTCGTGCACCGCCGGTGGCGCCTATGTGCCGGCCATGAGCGACGAGACCATCATCGTCAAGAACCAGGGCACCATCTTCCTGGCCGGCCCACCCCTGGTGAAGGCGGCCATCGGCGAAGTGGTGAGCGCAGAAGACCTGGGCGGTGGGGATGTGCACACCCGCTTGAGCGGCGTGGCCGACCACCTGGCCGAAAACGATTTGCACGCCCTGTCGATCGCGCGGCAGATCGTGGCCAACCTCAACTGGCAAAAGCCCCAGCCCTTGCGCCTGGCTCCCGCCCGCCCGCCGCTGTTCGACGCGCGTGAGCTCTACGGCGTCATCCCCGCCGACCCGCGCAAGCCCTTCGATGTGCGGGAGATCATCGCCCGCTTGGTCGACGGCTCCGAGTTCGACGAGTTCAAAGCGCGCTTTGGCAGCACCCTGGTGTGCGGCTTTGCCCACATCGAAGGTCTGCCCGTGGGCATCATCGCCAACAACGGCGTGCTGTTCAGCGAAAGCGCGGTCAAGGGCGCGCACTTCATCGAGCTGTGCTGCCAACGCAAGGTGCCTTTGGTGTTCCTGCAGAACATCACCGGCTTCATGGTGGGGCGCAAATACGAAAGCGAAGGCATTGCGCGCCACGGCGCCAAGATGGTCACAGCCGTGGCCACGGCCACCGTGCCCAAGTTCACCGTGATCATCGGCGGCAGCTACGGCGCAGGCAACTACGGCATGTGTGGGCGCGCCTATTCGCCACGCCAGCTGTGGATGTGGCCCAACGCGCGCATCTGCGTGATGGGCGGTGAACAGGCGGCCGGGGTTTTGGCCACCGTGCGCAAAGACGCCCTGGCGGCCAAGGGCAAGACCTTGAGTGCCGAGGAAGAGGCCGCGATCAAGCAACCCATCCTCGACCAATTCGCCCAGCAGTCGCACCCCTATTACTCCAGCGCCCGCCTGTGGGACGATGGCGTGATCGACCCGGCCGACACGCGGCGGGTCTTGGCCTTGGGCATCAGTGCAGCCCTGAACCAACCGATCCCGGACCGGCCGCAGTTCGGCGTGTTCCGCATGTAAACGGCAAGCCCAGGCCCGCCATGTCCACCTTGGAAATTCTGCGCCCCACGCCCCACACCGCGCAGGTGTGGCTCAACCGCCCGGACGTGCGCAACGCCTTCAACGACGGCGTGATCGCGGAGCTCACCCAGGCTTTCGCTGAGCTGGGCGCCGACCCGCAGCTGCGCTGCATCACCCTGGCCGGGCGCGGCAAGGCCTTCTGTGCCGGTGCCGACCTCCACTGGATGAAGGCCATGGCCGGCTATGACTGGGATGCCAACCGCGCCGACGCGCAAGCGCTGGCCGATATGCTGCATGCCATCTACAGCTGCCCCGTGCCGGTGGTGGGCCGCATCCACGGCGACTGCTATGCCGGTGGGGTGGGCCTGGCGGCGGTGTGCGACGTGCTGGTGGCGGCCCAGGGCGTGCAGTTCTGCCTGAGCGAAGCGCGTCTGGGGCTGCTGCCCGCCACCATCGGCCCGTATGTGCTCAAGGCGCTGGGCGAACAGGCCTCGCGCCGCTACTTCATCACCGCCGAGCGCTTCAGTGCCGAGGAGGCCCACCGTCTGGGATTTGTGCACGAGTGCGTGCCTGCCGAGGCCCTGGACAGCCGCGTGCAGGACCTGGTGCAGGCTCTGGTGAACAATGGGCCTGCGGCGGTGAAGGCGTGCAAGCAGCTGGTGCAGGATGTGGCAGGGCGCCCCATCAGCGGCGAACTGCGCGCCGACACGGCCCGTCGAATCGCCGACATTCGGGTCAGCGACGAAGGCAAAGCCGGCATACGAAGCTTTTTGGACAAAACGACGCCGCCCTGGCTGAACTGAACCTCCACCATGTCAAGCACCATCCTCCACGACCTGCGCGCGCAGCGGCCCATCAACCAGATCCGCACCCAAACCCCCACCACCGACGAGCAGCGCCGCAACCCGGCCCCGTGGACGGTGGACGCGGTGGCGGCCCTGTTTGAGCTGCCGTTCAACGACCTGCTGTTCCAGGCCCAACAGGTGCACCGCCAGCATTTCGATGCCAACGCGGTGCAGCTGTCCACGCTCCTGTCCATCAAGACCGGCGGCTGCGAAGAAGACTGCAAGTACTGCCCGCAGTCGGCCCACTTCGACACCGGGCTTAAGGCGGAAAAGTTGTTGCCCTTGGATGAGGTGTTGGAAGCCGCACGCGCCGCCAAGCAAAGCGGCGCCACGCGGTTTTGCATGGGGGCCGCTTGGCGTTCGCCCAAAGACCGTCACCTGGAGCAGATTGGCGAAATGATCAGTGGCGTGAAGGCGATGGGCTTGGAGACCTGCCTGACCGCTGGGATGCTGGGTGATGGTCAGGCCGAGCAACTGCGCCAAGCAGGCCTGGACTACTACAACCACAACCTGGACACCGCCCCCGAGTTCTACGGCCAGATCATCACCACGCGTACCTACCAAGACCGCCTGGACACCCTGGACCGTGTGCGCCAAGTGGGTCTGAAGGTGTGCAGCGGGGGCATCGTGGGCATGGGCGAAACCCGCCGCCAGCGCGCCGGGCTGATCGTCCAATTGGCCAACCTGGACCCCTATCCCGAGTCGGTGCCCATCAACAACCTCGTGCAGGTGGAAGGCACCCCTTTGGCCGGTACCGACAGCCTGGATCCCTTCGAGTTCGTGCGCACGATTGCGGTGGCGCGCATCACCATGCCACGTGCCATGGTGCGCCTGTCAGCCGGGCGTGAAGAGATGCCCGAGTCCTTGCAGGCCCTGTGCTTCTTGGCGGGGGCCAATTCGATGTTCTACGGCGACCGTCTGTTGACCACCGGCAATCCGCAGGCCGACAAAGACCGCGCCCTGCTGGACCGCCTGGGCATGCGCTGCAGCACCGAGGATGGTTTGGCGCACGAACGGGCGGACTGAAGGCCTGCGATGTTCAAGAAGATCCTG
>JACCEC011999173.1_pt1 | contig 24476 bp, 22 predicted proteins | sample 7450121 | NCBI WGS metagenome assembly JACCEC01 (sample SAMN15323455, study PRJNA562643) | freshwater metagenome | isolation source: river surface water | place: USA:Blue River Watershed | collected 2017-08-18 | reverse complement strand
TGGATTTCACCGACGACGGCATCCGCCATTGCACATGGCAGGCATCGCATTCGGCTCTCAGCATCTGAATAATGTCTTCCGCCTAGCGATCGCAAAACAGCTGCCCTTTGTGCTTCTCATGAAACGGAATGCGATAACGTTTGACCAGCGCGATGAAATCCTGCGGCGTGTAGCGGGACAGCGCGCTGCGGCAGAAATGCGGGTTCTGCGACAGATAGTTCTGCGGACTCGCATCGATATTCGTGAAGTTGCAGCGCCCGCCGCCCGAGATACGGATTTTTTCTGCCAGCTTGTCGGAGTGATCGATCAGCACCACACGCCGCCCACGCTGGCCGGCGACTGATGCGCACATCATCCCCGCCGCCCCTGCGCCGATCACCGCGACATCGAACTGATCACTCACAGGCGCTCGCGCATCTGACGGGCGACTTGCACACACTGTTTTACCTGCTCGGCAATCGGCTCGGGCACCGGCTGTTTGCCCTCCAGAGCCTGACGTATCCAATCAGCAGTTGACTTCGCATCGCTGGCTGCAGGTAAAGGCGGCGACTCATCGACCGGCGCCTGCTTCTCGATCAGTACGGTCGCCTGATGGTCATGAAACCACGTGACCGCCTGCGCGCGCTTCGCGTTCGCGACCGTTTCACCCTCGGTGCCACGCATCAGGAAGACATCACCCCGCGCAGCCGGCGCCGCCGTCGAAAAATACTCGGTCAGCATCGTCAGATATTCCGGGTGCGTGTACGACACCAGTCGAAGCGCAGGCTGCGCGAAGGGCTGCATGATTTTTACCAGTGTGTGCGTCGAATTGCGCAGGCCGAGGACCCGCCTCAGTTCCAGCAAACGATGCAGACGCGGCGCGAGCGCAGCGACCGGCATGAACACAGGCCGCTGCTTGGAAAATTCTGCGGAAACCGACGGCGCATCGAGAACCGGTGCAATCCCCATCTCCGCTAGGATTTCCGCCGTGGTCACCCGCCCGGGATCCGTCAGCACCCCGTGGATGAACACCGGGACACCCTCGCGCGCCAGCAGACAAGCCAGCAAAGGCGTGAGATTGGGCATCTGGCGCGAGCCGTTGTAACTGGGGATGACGACCGGTGCACACCCGGAAGATGGCGCTTGCAAAGGCGGGAATGAGGCCTCGGCCGCGTCCAGAAAGCCGCCAATCTCGTTCACGGATTCGCCCTTGATGCGCATGCCGATCAGCAGGGCGCCCAGTTCAAGGTCGGAAACCCGGCCTTCAAGCATGGCGGCATACAGGGTGCGCGCATCGTCGCGTGACAGATCGCGCGCGCCTTTTTTGCCACGACCGATCTCGCGGATGAAAGGTGCGGCGTGGAAGGGTGGGGATTGACTGGACATATCGCAAGCTTACACTGATGACGATAGCCCAGTCTGACCGGCTTGTTGGTCGCTTGAGACCCGGCCGCCTACAGGCTCCTCTCATTCAACCCAGAGTACCCACGCAGGTTACTGGTGACCAGCATCAATACCCAATTGTTCTAACCATTCCTGCGTCGACGCTACTGGCAGCATTTGAATATTTTCGACCGGCAGACTTCCATCACTCAAGCTATCTAAGATGTATTTTCTTCTCTGTTCGTAATCCATGCCCAGGTAGTCCAGATATTTTTTGAATGCGCCATTTCCCCAAGTTGGCATCGCGACTTGAAATTTGACTTGCTCTTCAGGTCCCGCAGCTCGTTCTGCATATTTCCACCCGAAGCTCGCGATAAATTCATTTGCCGTAATAAATATCGCTTCCGAATTTTCCATAATATTGGCGCCAACTTTCACGTGAACAAATCCATTATGAAATTCGACAGAGATTTCAGGATTTGCTGACTCAAGAGACTCCAGATACTTAAGCACTCTCTGCTTGGAGGCATGCTCGCTTTCAATGAAATTTTCCAAGTCCAAGTCAAAGATGAATTCCTTTAGATGTGTATTACAGGAAATCCCCTCCAGAAGATCGATGAGGCATTGCTCATACTGGGTTTCTTTGTCATCAAAATTCTCAAAGTATGAACTCCCGAACGTTTCAATGGCGAATTTGCGCAATGATTGGTTGACACCGATGGCTTTTGCAAGCCTTCGAAAATCCTGACCTTCATTGGCGCTGAGATGACATATCTCTATCCTCAATTCCTCCAAGAACTGGGTTTTCGTTATCCACTCGGAAAATTTACTCTCTGTATCAAAAAACCATCCTTTCCTCAGGAGAAAACTTCGCACGCTCATTTCTGAAAATTCGGCCGAAAACTCCGATGGGTCGGATTCATCGAACTCGATCGAAAAATTCATCAGGCACGGGTGGGTATGCCGAAAATCAGCCAGGGTATTTTTTTGTTGTACCCAACTTGTTTCATTGGATGACAATCGCAAGCCTCGTAATTGCGGGAAATGTGGATTAATAAGTTTCAATACATCAGCCGTCGTTTCCTCATCACTGGACCCCACGCAAAGATATTGCAGTGCAGCAGCCTGCTTGAACTGGGTCAATATTGGTTGGAGTTTCTCAAAGTCGTACAGAGCAAGACCAACCAGCTGAAGACGCCCATTCCATAATGCGTCAGGCACTACCAGGGGTGATTCCTCCCAGTGCCCTTCGATCTGAATAAACAGTTCACGCGGCGCGCTAGAGTATCCCGCGCCAAGTTCATCGATCAGGGGCCTCAGTAGCGTAGCAAGATCAACCCTGCGACGATCGATTGCCAGTACCAAAGATCGCCAACCCGATGCACTCCCCAAGCCCGCCAATAACTGTGGCGTTGCCTCTTTCCCGAGCCACATGTGGGGATGACGGCAGCCCAGCCAGAATCCGATCTCCCGGTCGCTCGCGAATGTTTTTTTCCGTTCTGTCAGCCTGAGCTGGTTTTGAAGCCGCCAAGTTGGAGCTGCTAATTTCTGGTTTTCTGAGGTGCGCAGAGAATGTATTTCATATTCTAATGGCAGCGTGATCCGTAATTCTCCATTCTCGACCAGTGATCCCGCCTTGTCCCAACGGACTCTCTGTACATTATTTGCAAAGGTCTTTGAGCACTGCGCCAGCGCAGCTTGTGTTCGATCATCCGCCTGCCGAAACAGATGCTGAACGACTTCGCCCGGCATTGCATCGAAAGGTGATGCCATACTCGAACGGGACTTCATTGATGGATGTGCGGATGAAGGATTATCTTCAAGTCGCCGCCGCTGTGCAGCGGGTTCGGCAACCGGCGTATCTTCCGGTGAACGCTTACCCCATTGATTGATTGCCGCCATAGTTACCTCCTTTTAGAGGACTATGAGTACTGATTATCGTGAGTCAGTTGCTGTCAATTGGGTAGGAATTATCTTCTTTGACTGCCCGATAATCGCCTTTAACTCCGGCATGCAGGATCCGCAATTAGCCCCGCACTTCAGTCGCTGCTGAAGCAGTTCGACGCAGGCGTCATTACCTGCTTCTGCCAGCAGACCGTTGATCTGTCGTTCGCTGACGCCAAAGCAGCTGCAGACGATCTTCCCGCGCTCGACAAAATTCTCCGGTGGCGTGGCTGTCGGCTGCAGCAGCAGGCGTCCAAGTTGCTCGACTGGCTGCCCCTCTTCAAGGAAAGCACGGAGCCAGCGCCCGGCGGCCACGTCACCGGCCAGCGTTACCGTTTCGAGTTTTCCATCGACGATACGCATGCAGCGCGATATGCCACGGCGGGCATCTGCGTAGCGCAGCACCTCGGCGCCGTTCAGCCCGAACTGGTACTCGATGGCAGACACGTCTGTCGCCACTTCATTTGCGGCGCGGAAAAGTACGCCGACGCGATCGCGCCCGAACAGCGTGACGCAGGCGTAGGCAAAGGATGGCATCCTTGCCCGCAAGGATGTCTGCAGCTTCAGCGCCTGATCGGCGGGCAACCAACCGAAGGCGACGAAACGCCAGGGAAGCTCGGCTTTTTTTATTGCGACAGCGGCATGCTTGAGCTCCGGCTGTTTGGAGTCCGGATCCAGCGCCGGTGAAGTCAGTCCATTGATGCCATGCGTATCGCGCCCGGACAGATATTCATCGCCCCAGTGCATCGGAATAAAAGCCTGACCAGAACGAAGCTCGTCGCTTGCCTGCGCAGGCAGTATCTGGCTTCCGCGGCGGCTTTTTACCTCGACCAGATCACCTGCAATCAGCAGCCTTCGCTGCATATCCTCGGCAGCCATCAATACCACGGGCTCAGGTGCATGCGCGAACAGTTGAGCAACGGTTCCCGTGCGGCTCATGCCGTGCCACTGGTCGCGCAGGCGCCCGGTATTGAGCCGGAACGGATAGCGTGCATCCACTTTGTCCACCACTGGCTGGTAGCGCGTGTTGACGAAACGCGCCCGTCCCGTCGGCGTGGGGAAAATGCCGTCTTCGTACAGGCGCTGTTTGCCTGCGGACGCGCCCGCCGGGTAGGGCCATTGCTGCGGACCCTGCTGCTCAAGCAAAGCGTAGGAAAGTCCAGTGATATCCAGATCGCGACCGCGCGTCGATTCACGATGCTCGTTCCATATCTGCTCGGGCGATGCGTAGGGAAACAGCGTGCGTGACTGTCCGAGCAGTGTTTCTATGCGGTGCGCAATTCGGACAACGATTTCCCAATCATGCCGCGCCTCGCCGGGCTTGCTGATCACTGGTTTTACTCGCGTGATCCGTCGCTCGGAATTCGTGACGGTGCCTTCTTTTTCGCCCCAGCTGGTCGCGGGCAGCAGCACATCGGCATAGGCCGCTGTCGCTGTCGTTGCGTACGCTTCCTGCACGATCACCAGCTCGGCCTTTTGCAAGGCTTCGCGCACCAGCGCCTGCTCGGGCAGGGATTGTGCGGGGTTAGTGCAGGCAATCCACAGCACCTTGATCTCGCCCTGCCGCACAGCCTCGAACATCTCGATGGCGGTCTTGCCCGGCGTGGCGGGAACCTCATCCACGCCCCACAGTGCAGCGACCTCGGCCCTATGCCCGGGATTCGCCATGTCACGATGCGCAGAGAGCAGATTCGCCAGCCCGCCGACTTCCCGTCCGCCCATCGCATTCGGCTGACCGGTCAGCGAGAACGGGCCTGCGCCCGGCTTGCCGATCTGGCGTGTCGCCAGATGCAGGTTGATCAGTGCGGCATTCTTTGCGGTGCCGCTGCTGCTCTGGTTCAGTCCCTGACAATACAGCGAGAGCGTGGCCTTGGACTGACCGAACCAGCGCGCTGCAGTCAGCAGATCGGCTTCGCGAATGCCGCAGGTCTGCGTGACGTAAGCCGGCGTGTAACCGCGCACCGTTGCCTTCAGCTCTGCAAATCCCTCGGTATGATTCGCGATGAAATCCGCATCGACCAGATCTTCCCACAGGCACAGATGCAGCATGCCATTGAACAGCGCGACATCGGTGCCGGGCAGTATCGGCAAAAACAGATCGGCATCGCGCGCGGTGTCGGTCCGACGCGGATCAGCGACGATGATTTTCAGGTTCGGATTGTTTTTCCGTGCTTCTTCGATCCGGCGATAGAGCACCGGATGCGCATAGGCCGTGTTCGACCCAGCGATAAAGATCACCTCGGCATGATCAATATCCTCATAGCAGGCTGGCGGTGCGTCCGCACCCAGCGTCTGCTTGTAGCCCGCCACCGCGCTGGACATGCACAGACGGGAATTGGTATCGATATTGTTCGTACCCAGCAAGCCCTTCGCCAGCTTGTTGAACACATAGTAGTCTTCAGTCAGTAACTGACCAGAGACATACAGACCGATGCTGTCAGGGCCATGCTCGCGCAGTACCTCGGCAATCTTCTGCGCGATGGCATTCTCGGCCTCGTCCCAGCTGACATCGGCCCGCGCGTCATCGCGCGAACGACGCAACGCGGGGGACAATAGTCGGGTCTGGCGCTGAATCTCCGGCGCCACCGTCAGGTGCAGGGTGCTGCCCTTGGTGCATAAACGGCCATGGTTCGCCGGATGATCAGGATCGCCGCGCACAGCAGTGATGGTCTCGCCATCCGTGGTCGCGATGATTCCGCAGCCGGTGCCGCAGTAACAGCAGGTGGTCTTGACGTCTTTCATGCGGCTTTCTGGGATTCCGCGTTCAGTTCGTTGAGATCGAGACAGACCTGACCATGATCGATTTTTACGCTGAATTTCCGGGTACAACCTTCATCGGGTGCCATCGCGCAACCGCTCTGCAGTTCGATGTTCCAGTTATGCAGCGGACAGGCGACACGCTCGCCGAACACAATACCTTGCGACAGCGGGCCGCCTTTATGCGGGCATTTGTCGAGCAGTGCAAAGATATTGTCTTCGCTGTTGCGGAAGATGGCGATGTCATCGGCATTGGCGCGATTGACGACGCGGGCGCCGAGCACCGGGATGTCGTTGACGGCGCAGATGGGTTTCCATTGGGGGGTCATGAGGTGTTCCTGTGAATCGATAAAAACTTACACCGTCAGCGCCGCAAACTGCCGCGCGTCGACATGCGCCTCAGCCTGCTGATGCCAGGGATCCGGCTCGCCATCGAGCGCGAACAGCAATCGCTCATACAAAGTCTTGCGCCGTTCGTGGTCTTCAAGAATTGCCTTCTTCACATAGTCCAGACCCACGCGACTGACGTAGTGCACGGTGCGCTCCAGATACCAGCCCTCTTCGCGATACAGCTGCAGGAACGCGCCAGCGTATTCGAGCACTTCCTCGTGTGTCTTCAGCTTGACGAGGAATTGTGCGACCTCGGTCTTGATGCCGCCATTGCCAGCGACATAGATCTCCCAGCCGGAATCGACGCCGATCACGCCCACATCCTTGATGCCGGCCTCGGCGCAGTTGCGCGGGCAACCCGACACCGCCAGCTTCACCTTGTGCGGCGCATACATGCGCGCCAGCGCCCGCTCGAGCTGCTGGCCCATCAGCGTCGAGTTCTGGGTGCCGAAACGGCACCACTCGGAGCCGACGCAGGTCTTCACCGTGCGCAGGCCTTTGGCATACGCCAGACCCGATGGCATGCCGAGTTCTTTCCAGACCGCAGGCAAGTCCGTTTTTTTCACGCCCAGCAAATCGATGCGCTGGCCGCCGGTGACTTTGACGGTCGGTATCTGGTATTTGTCGACCACATCCGCAATACGTCGCAGCTCGGACGCATTGGTCTCGCCTCCCCACATGCGCGGTATCACCGAGTACGTGCCGTCTTTCTGGATGTTCGCATGCGCACGCTCATTGATGAAGCGCGATTGCGGATCATCTTTGGCTTCATGCGGCCAGGTCGAGATCAGGTAATAGTTCAGCGCCGGGCGGCAGCTGGAGCAGCCGTTCGGCGTGCGCCATTCCATGAACTGCATCACGTCGGGAATCGTGAGCAGCTTTTCACGCCGGATCACGTCTCGCACTTCCTGATGCGTGTGCTCGGTGCAGGCGCACATCGCCTTCGTCTTGGGCGTCGCAGAATAATCGCCGCCGGCGGTCGCCATCAGGATCTGTTCAACCAGCCCGGTGCATGAGCCGCAAGATGCGGAGGCTTTCGTTTGCTTTTTCACCTCATCCAGCGTGAACAAGCCTTTTTCCTTGATCGCCTTGACGATGGCGCCCTTGCAGACGCCATTGCAGCCGCAGACCTCCGCGTCATCCGGCATCTTGGCCGCCTGACTGAAACCTTCATGCCCGACATCACCGGGGCGACTCAGATTGGCCTCGCCGAACATCAGCGTATCGCGGATCTCAGCGATGTTTTTCCCCTCGCGCAGCAATCTGAAATACCAGCTGCCATCGACGGTATCGCCATACAGACAGGCGCCCACCAGTTTGTCATCCTTGATGACAAGCTTTTTATAGACACCGCCGATGGGGTCGGACAGCACGATCTCCTCGGTACCTTCGCCACCCATGAATTCACCGGCCGAGAACAAATCGATACCGGTCACTTTGAGCTTGGTGGATGTGACTGAGCCCTGATAGCGGCCGATCCCGAAATTCCCCAGATGGTTCGCGCAGACCTTGGCCATCTCGAACAGTGGCGCGACCAGTCCATATGCGGTGCCGCGGTGGTTGACGCACTCACCGACCGCATAAATGCGAGGATCGAAAGTCTGCATGGTGTCATTCACCACAATGCCCCGATGGCAGTGCAGGCCGGCAGATTCGGCCAGCGCGGTGTTGGGACGGATGCCGACAGCCATCACCACCAGATCAGCGGGCAGCTCAGTGCCGTCGGTGAAACGTATCGCTGTGACCTGCCCCTGTTCGTCGCCGATCAGTTCCCGGGTATTTTTCTCCATCTGGAATGTCAGGCCGCGATCTTCCAGCGATTTCTGCAGCATCCTGCCCGCGACCGGATCGAGCTGTCGCTCCATCAGCCAGCCTGGAAGATGAACCACCGTGACGTTCATGCCGCGCAGCTTCAGGCCATTGGCCGCTTCCAGACCGAGCAGACCGCCGCCGATCACGATTGCATGCTTTTTGGTTTGCGCGGCCTCGATCATCGCGTTGGTGTCGGCAATGTCGCGGTAACCAATCACGCCTTTCAGGTCTTTGCCCGGCACAGGCAAGATGAAGGGATTGGAGCCGGTCGCCAGCAGCAGGCGGTCATACTCGACCGCCATGCCATCCTCGGCAATGACCTGACGCCGGGCGCGATCGATCTGCGTGATCTTTTTGCCGACATGGAGCGTGATTCCGTTGTCCTTGTACCAGTCCAGATCATTCAGGATGATGTCCTGCACGCTCTGCTCGCCGGCCAGTACCGGGGACAGCAGGATACGGTTGTAATTCGGATGAGGCTCCGCGCCAAAGACCGTGATGTCGTAAACATCCGGCGCGATCTTGATAAGTTCTTCGAGTGTGCGCACTCCGGCCATGCCGTTACCGACCATGACCAACTTCAGCTTCTTCATTAAAGCTCCTGCTAGCTTCGGCTTCGCCATTAAAGCCGTATTGATTGAATCTGAACACCGTTTAGCAAGAGCAGTGCCATGTGAATTCGAGCGAATTCGCACCATCAGCAACAGGCGATGTCGCAAAAACGCACCGCAAGCGTGCGTAACTGTGAAGACTCAAGACGAACGCTGAGTCATGCACAAGCTTCGAGCGCTAAACACTCCGATAGACATGGCACACGGTTTGCTCAATAGCTGACTCGATTCAAACCGTAGGCAAAGACGCCATGAAAACTTCCTCATTCTGGAAAGCGGGGCATGCACCGACGCTGCTCGCTTCATTCTTTTACTTTGATCTCAGCTTCATGGTATGGGTGCTGCTTGGCCCGCTCGCCATTCAAATCTCTGCAGATCTTCAGCTCACGCCGGCGCAAAAAGGTCTGATGGTGGCCACGCCGCTGCTCGCCGGCGCGCTGCTGCGCATCGTGATGGGCGTGCTGGTCGATCATCTGAAACCCAAACGTGCGGGTCTGATCGGGCAGGTCATTGTCCTGATCAGTCTCACCTGGGCCTGGCTGGGCCAGCTGAATGATTTTCACGACATGCTGACGCTGGGCGTGCTGCTCGGCGTCGCCGGATCTGCCTTTGCGGTGGCGCTGCCGCTGGCTTCGCGCTGGTATCCGCCGGAACATCAGGGCACGGCGCTGGGCATTGCCGGTGCCGGCAACAGTGGCACCGCATTTGCCGCATTGTTCGCGCCGGGGCTGGCGATTGCGTTCGGCTGGCAAAATGTATTCGGATGGTGCCTGATACCGCTGGGCGTCGCGCTGATCGTCTACCTGATCTTTGCGAAAGATGCACCTTCCGCGCCCGAACCGAAATCCTTGTCGGAATATCTGAAGGTCTTGCGTGACAAAGATGCGTGGTGGTTCATGTTCTTTTATGCGGTGACGTTCGGCGGTTTCTCGGGACTGGCTTCGTCGCTGACCATTTACTTCAATACCCAGTACGGTCTGGCGCCGGTCACGGCAGGATATTTCACCGCGGCCTGCGTGTTCGCCGGTTCGCTGGTGCGGCCGATCGGCGGCAGGCTCGCCGATCGTCTGGGCGGCATCAAGACCTTGTCGGTCATGTACCTGCTTGCGGCCTGCTTCCTGTTCATCGCCAGCACCGGGCTGTCATCGGCAAGCTCGGCGGTGATCGTGTTCGTGCTGGCCATGCTCGCGCTGGGCACGGGCAACGGCGCGGTGTTCCAGCTGGTGCCGCAGCGTTTTCGCAAAGAAATCGGCACGATGACCGGACTGGTCGGCATGGCCGGCGGCATCGGCGGCTTTTATCTGGCGTCGAGCATGGGCTACTCAAAACAGCTGACTGGCAGCTATCAGCTGGGGCTGAGCTTGTTCGCTTCGCTCGCGGTGTTGGCGCTGATCGGATTGTCGTCGGTGAAGACGCGCTGGCGAACGACCTGGGGCAGCGCGGCACTGACGATGGCGAAGATCTGATCCTTCTTTCAGAAATCACCAAAGCCACTGGATCCCGGCCTGCGCCGGGATGGCAGAACAAACAGCAATGACTCTTGTCAGGTCGCTCTGGCCACCGGCAGAACGGCAGTGAAAAAGCCGTCTGGGCTTAAAATCGATGTCCCGGCGCAGGCCGGGATCCGGCGTCTTTAACCTAGACGCTGCCACTCGTGCGCGTACCCCATGCCCCTTCAACTCACCGCCGCCCATTACACTGCCACCGGCCTGCGCGAACACAACGAGGACTTCGTCGGCATCGTCACGCCGGGTGAGCCTGAACTATCGACCAAGGGCATGGTCGCGGCGGTCGCTGATGGCGTCTCGGGCAGCGACGGCGGTCGTGAAGCAGCGGAATACACGGTCCGCGGCTTGCTGACGGATTACTACGCGACGCCGGATACCTGGCAGGTCACGCACGCGCTGGACAAGGTGATCAAGGCGATCAACGGCTGGGTCAACAAGCAAGGCGCCACGCGCGCGCAGCGCGGCGGCATGGCCACAACGCTGACCTCGCTGGTCTTGCGGGGCAATTTCTATTACTTCTCGCATGTCGGTGATTCGCGTCTTTACCGGCTGCGAGGTGATGAGCTCAAACGGCTGACCACCGATCATGTCTGGGACCATGCCGAACTCAAGCATGTGCTGACACGGGCGATCGGACTGGATTCGCAGATCGCGATCGATCACGGCATGGGCGAGCTGAAGGCGGGGGATATTTTTTTACTGGCGACCGATGGGGTCTGGGCGTCGCTGCCGGAATACGATATCAGCTGGCATCTGTCCGAACTGACCGGCGACCAGCGCAGCGCTGAAGGCACCGCTCAATTGCTGGTCGATGCCGCGCTGGCGGCGGGATCGCGCGACAATCTGTCCGCCGTGGTCGTGCGTATTGATCAGCTGCCCGAAGAAAATCTGCGCGATGCCTTGTCCGGCTCGCAGCAGCTGCCCGTACCGCCCCGGCTGAAGCCCGGCCAGATGATCGATGCTTATGAAATCGATGCGCTACTGCATGAATCGATGACGACGCTGCTGTATCGGGTGACGGATGCGCGTCATCAGCGCAAGCTGGTGCTGAAGACACTGCATCCCGATCGCGCGGGCGATCCACAGGAAATCAGCGCATTCGCGCATGAAGAATGGCTGGCCAAGCGCGTCGTCGCGCGCTTCTTCCCGCAAGTGGTGACGCCCGATACCAAGAGTTATCTGTATTACCTGAGCACCTGGCATCCGGGTCACGGCCTGCAGCAGAGGCTGGATGCGGGCGGCCACCTGACGATTCCTGATCTGGTCGCGCACGGTGTCAGGCTGACACGGGCGGTAGGCGCGCTGCACCGGCGCAGCATTATTCATCGAGACATCAAGCCGGCGAACATACATCTGGGTGACGACGGCGAACTGCGCTTACTGGATCTGGGTGTCGCCATCGCCGGCACCGAGGCCGAGCAGGCGGATCTGACGCCGCAGGCAGGAACGCCGTCTTTCCTCGCGCCAGAGCAATTCGAACAAGCACCAGCGTCCCCGCAAACCGATTTGTATGCCGCCGGTGTGACGCTGTATTACGCGCTGACCCGTCATTATCCGTATGGCGAGGTTGAGCCGTTCCAGCGACCCCGTTTTGGCGAGCCCGTGCCACCCACCCGCTATCGCCCGGATGTGCCGCAATGGCTGGAGAATCTTTTGCTCAAGGCGGTCGCAAAAGATCCTTCTCAACGTTTCGAAACGGCGGAGGAAATGCTGCTGGCACTGGAGCGTGGCGCAGCACGTCCAGTCACCGCGCCAGCGCCCCTGCCGCTCGCGGGACGCGATCCGCTGGCTCTGTGGAAGATCATCGGCGCGGTGTCCATCGTCGCGAATCTGCTGCTGATCTACCTGCTGGTACTGAAGTAGCATCACACTGGCGGGCATGCCCCCAACCGGTGCACCGCAGTGCGATGGCGATCATCGCCGGCGGACTATCCGCACCAAAGCAATGCGCGGAGCGTCCGCTGCATGGATGACCTAACTCAGCAAATCGGCCACGTCCAGCATTCGCTGTGCGACCTCGGCCAGCCGGAGATTTTTGTCCATCGCCAGCCGCCGCAATCGGGAATAGGCCTCATCTTCGCTGCACTGCTGACGCTCCATCAGCAGACCCTTGGCCCGTTCGATGATTTTGCGCTCGGCCAGCTTGTTACGTGTCTCTTCCAGTTCGTCGCGCAGCTTTTGCTCGACCTGAAATCGCGCAATCGCCACATCCAGTACCGCCTTCACCCGCTCGGCGGACAGCCCCGCAACGACATAAGCTGAGACGCCCGCCTGAATCGCCGCGTGCATCCTCTGCCTGTCATTACTCTCCGTGAAGCAGACGATGGGACGGCGCGCCTCGGCTGTCGCCGCCACCACGCGCCTGAGCGCCGCGTCGGATTGTTCGTCGACGATGATCAGGTCGGGCTGCAGCCGGGCGATCTGTTCCTCCAGATCGGCATCGGGCGGCAGCGCGGCGAGGATGTTGTAACCGCCTTCCAGCAGCCCGATGCGCAAGGCGCGTGCCCGATCTGCCTGCTCGCGAGTCGCGTCATCCGCGCCCTCGGGCACGACCAGTGAATTCACAACCAGTATTTTCAGGTGAGTGGAATCGTTCATGATTTGACAAGCGGAGTCCGTCGTTTCGGGGCATTTCGGTCTTTCACTTACAATACGTACTTGCAAAAAGCTTGCCACCTGCCTGAATTTCCCCATGATTGTCCTCGGCGTCGAGTCCTCCTGCGACGAAACCGGCCTTGCGCTGTATGACACACGGCGCGGGTTGCTATCGCACGCGCTGCATTCTCAGGTGGCGATGCATGAGGAGTACGGTGGCGTGGTGCCGGAGCTGGCATCACGCGATCATGTGCGCCGCGCGATACCTTTGCTGGAACAGGTGCTCGCTGACAGCGGCACGGATATCACCGCTATTGACGCCATCGCCTACACGCAGGGGCCGGGACTGGCCGGGGCTTTGCTGGTGGGCGCCTCGGTGGCCAATGGACTGGCGCTCGCACTGGATAAGCCGGTGCTGGGCGTGCATCACCTTGAAGGTCATCTGCTCTCGCCGCTGCTGTCGGCGAAGCCGCCGGAATTTCCTTTCATCGCGCTGCTGGTCTCCGGTGGTCACACGCAACTGATGCGCGTCGATGGCGTCGGCGTGTACACGCTGCTGGGCGAAACGCTCGACGATGCCGCCGGTGAGGCCTTCGATAAATCCGCGAAACTGCTCGGGCTTGGCTACCCAGGCGGCCCGGCGATCTCGCGACTGGCCGAGTTCGGCGATCCGAGTGTCTACCAACTGCCGCGTCCGATGCTGCACTCGAAGAATCTGGATTTCAGTTTTTCGGGCCTGAAGACAGCAGTATTGACGCTGGTGAGGAATCATCAGACCAATCTCTGCGAACAAGACAAGGCCAATATCGCGCGTGCGTTTGTGGAGGCGATCGTCGAGGTATTGGTCGCGAAATGTCTCGCCGCGCTAAAACAGACCGGCATGAAGCGGCTGGTGATTGCCGGCGGTGTCGGCGCGAATGCGCAGCTGCGCGCAGCGCTGAACACTGCTGCCGAAAAAAAACGCTTCGAGGTGTTTTATCCGGAGCTGGCGCTCTGCACGGACAATGGCGCGATGATTGCCTTCGCCGGCGCGATGCGCCTGCAGCGTAATCCGGGCGCTGCGCGTTGCGACTATGGATTTAATGTGCGGCCACGCTGGCCACTGGATGAGTTGAGTCCGGCCTAGGCGGTCTTTTCTGGCTACTTGGAACCTGTCTCGTTAGGTCGGTGGCAAGGCGGCACTGGCGCAGACAGTACAGACGTACGGCAAGGCAGTGCTAACGCAGCCAGCGGCCTAACGAGACAGGTTCTTATGCCGCAGCGCGCTTACCGGGTCTCCTGCTGCTCTTTGGCGGCGGGCTGATCTTCAGCAGGCGCCTGATCGTCGCTTTCCTTCTTTTGTCCGATACGACTTTCTTTGCCGGCCATCAGATTGGCGATATTACCGCGATGACGATAGATCAGCAGCACGCTCATCACAATAATTGCAAACAGCTCGGGGTTCATGCCGAAGAACATCCAGTAATACACGGGTGCAAAGAAGGCGGAAATAATCGCGGACAGCGATGAATAACGCGTCGCCCGCGCCATGATCAGCCAGGTGCACAAGGTCGCTACACCCACCACCGCGTGAATGCCGAACAGCACGCCCAGCGCCGTCGCCACGCCCTTCCCCCCCTGAAAGCCGTGATACACCGGCCACAAATGCCCTGCGAACACGGCCAGCGCAACCAGCGCAATCCCCACGGTGCCCAGACCGAGCTGCTCATTGAACAGCACCGCCAGTCCGACCGCCACCCAGCCTTTCGCGCAATCGCCCAGCAGCGTCAGCAACGCGGCAATCACATGGCCGGAACGCAGCACATTGGTCGCACCGGGATTACCCGAGCCATAGCTGCGCGGATCGTCGAGGCGGAACAGGCGGCTGAACACGATGGCAAAGGAGATCGAGCCCAGCAGATACGCAGCAATGGCAGAAAAAGCGATGTTCATTGTTTCTCCAACTCGCGGTAAGGCGCCATTATGCAACAGCAGTGCAATCAGGCTCTGGAATTCACCCGGTTCGCATTAACAACACAAACACAAATCCTCTGGATAGGTTGAGAACAACCCATCATCGCGGCGAGGTCGCGTCGATCCCTATCCGAACAGCAAGCGAGATCACGTGGACAGGAATCCCTGACTCGAACTACCGCATTGAGCGACATTTCCCCTGAGCCCCAATTTTTGTATATACAAAATTGCGCTATACTTTCGACAGTCGCAAGCTCGCGCTCAACGTCAGCAAGCATCAGGTTTGGTTCGATCAGGCAAACGATTTTGAATGGGAAACTGCTTTATTGATCGCCGATCAGAGGAAGCGTTATCCTGAAACGCGCTTTCAGGCAATCGGTTACATAGGAAACAGACTTTACGTCATGATCTTTTGTCTGCGCGCGAATGAAATTCGCATCATCAGTTTACGCAAGACTAATCGCCGGGAGATTGAGCACTATGCCGAAGCTTAAACCGGGAACACTGATCCCCACACCGGCAGAAGATGAGGCCATTCGTGCCGGCATCACCAAAGACTCAGACACACGTGTACTGAGCAAAGAATGGTTCAAATCGGCCCGGCCAGCGAGCGACATCCTCGGATCAGATCATTACCGCTCACTGCTGGAAACGAAAAAGCGCCGTGGCCGGCCGCCCTCCGAGTCCGGAAAACAGTTCATCGGACTAAGAGTCGATACCGATGTCGTTGATGCGTTCAAATCTACCGGCAAAGGATGGCAAACGCGAATGAATGCTGCCCTGCGCTGCTACCTGAGCGAACACCCACTGCATGAGCAATAAAATCCGTCACCGGACAATCCCACGCAAACGGGATTGCCGGTTCACCCCCTCGGATGATGCTGCGCATGAATATGCTTGAGCCGCTCCCGCGCGACATGCGTGTAGATCTGCGTGGTCGAAATATCCGCATGCCCCAACAGCAGCTGCACCACGCGGAGATCCGCACCGTGGTTCAGCAGATGCGTGGCGAACGCATGCCGAAGCGTGTGCGGTGACAGTGGCGCGGTAATGCCGGCCTTGAGCGCGTATTTCTTTATCAGCGTCCAGAACATCTGCCGGGTCATCGGGCCGCCAAGGCCAGTGACGAACAACGCATCATCGACCTTGCCATTCAGGATCGCGGGGCGTCCTTCTTGCAGGTAGCGCTCTATCCAGCTGCGCGCCTCTTCGCCAAAGGGCACCAGCCGGGTCTTGCTACCCTTGCCGGTCACACGAAGCACGCCCTCATTCATGCCGACTTCGATACTCTTCAGCAGCACCAGTTCAGAAACGCGCAAGCCGCTTGCATACATCAGCTCCAGCATGGTGCGGTCGCGCAGCCCGAGCGCGGTATTCACCTCCGGCGCCGACAGCAGCGATTCGACATTTGCCTCGGACAAGGTCTTGGGAAAGCGCGGCGGCTGTCTGGCGGAGCGTAGCTTCAGGCAGGGATCGACACTGACGCGATGATTGCGCAGTGCGTGCTGATAAAAACGCTTCAGCACGGCCAGCCGGCGATTGGATGAGCTGGCCTTGCTGGTCGCATGCCGGAATGCGAAATAGGCATTCAGGTCGGTGTCAGTGACCTCATAGAGCGTCTTCTTGTGCTGCGCATGCAGCCAGTCGGCAAACAGCAGCAGATCGCGCTTGTAGGCTTCCAGCGTATTTTTCGACAGGCCGTCTTCCAGCCACAGCGCATCGCAAAATTCGTCGATGACGGCCTGTCCGGGACGTTCACGCGCTTCTGCAGCGAGCGCCATCAGAATCCCGGCACCTGCTCATGCTGCAGCAGCCAGCGCTTGACGCCCTGATGAAAGCCGCCATCATGCCTTGCAAAACCGCCGATGCCGCCGGTGGCAGTCACCCGATGACAGGGAATCACCAGCGGATACCAGTTCGAGCCGCAAGCCTGCCCGACCGCGCGCGGCGCGGATCCGATACGACGCGCCACTTCCGCATAGGTGAGTACTTTGCCACGCGGAATAGCATTAATGACCTTCCAGACCTTGCGCTGATGTTCGGTGCCGACGACCGGCAATTCCAGGTCGAATGCGTAATCGGGGTCTTTCAGATACGCGGCCACCTGCTTGCAGACTTTTCTGGTCAGCGCATCCGCAGCCGGCTTCGCTTGATATTCCGGGGGAAGATAGACAAGCTCCCGCAATTCGCCATCTTCGGTGCGGACGCCAATGCCGCCAAAGGGGGCGGGCACGATAGCGGTGAAAAACTCTGCGCCGGCTTTGCTCATGACGGACTCCGCATCAGGTCATGCGGCCGCAGAATGGTCAGACAGATCAGGAACCAAACAGCAGCCGCGGCAGCCACAGCGATACCTGCGGCACATAGGTAATGATAATCAGGAAACCGACCATCGTCAGCAGCCACGGCATCACGGCCACCGTCAGCTCGGTAATGCCCATCTTGGTGATCCCCGAGGCCACGTACAGATTCAGTCCGACCGGCGGGTGGCACATGCCGATCTCCATGTTCACCACCATGATGATGCCGAAATGAACGGGATCAATGCCTAGCGCCGTCGCCACCGGGAACAGGATGGGCGCCATGATCAGCACAATCGACGATGGCTCCATCACATTGCCCGCCAACAGCAGCAACAGGTTCACCACCAGCAGGAAACTCACCTGCCCCAGACCCTTGTCCATGATCCAGCCCGCCATCGCCTGCGGAATGCCTTCGCTGGTCATGAGGAAGGAAAACAGCACGGCATTGGTGATGATGTAGAGCAGCATCGCCGACATTGCAGCGGAATCCAGCAATACCTTGCCAACTTGCGGCAGACGCAGGTCGCGATAAACAAATACTGCGATTACGAATGCATACACCGCCGACATCGCTGCCGCCTCCGTGGGCGTGAAAATACCGGTATAGATGCCGCCCATGACCACCACGATCAGCAGCAAGCCCCAGATGCTTTCCCGAAACGCCCGCCAGCGCTCTGCCCCGCTTGCGCGCGCCATGCGCGGATAGGATTTCTTTTTGGCGAGCACCCAGGTGGTCAGGCCAAGCAGAAACGCCAGCATCAGCCCCGGCACCACACCCGCCATGAACAGTTTGCCGACCGAGGTATTGGTTGAGACTGAATACATCACCATCACGATCGATGGCGGCACCAGAATGCCGAGCGCTCCCGAGGTCGTGATCACGCCGGCGCCAAAAGACTTCGGATAGCCCTGCTTCATCATCGCAGGCAGCAGAATGGAACCGATCGCCACGACCGTCGCCGGAGAAGAACCCGACACGGCAGCGAACAGCGCGCAGGCCAGCACGCCCGCCAGCGCCAGTCCGCCATGCCAGTGACCGACCATCGACGTCGCAAAATGAATCATCCGCCGCGCAACACCGCCATGGGTGAGGAAATTCCCGGCGAGGATGAAGAACGGGATCGCCATGATCTCGAATTTCTCTATGCCGGTGAAAAGCTTCAGCGCAACCGCCTGCACCGGCACATCGGTCATCGTGAACAGAAAAGTCAGCACGGTGAGACCGAGCGCGATCGAGATCGGCATGCCGGTCAGCATCAGCACGATCAGCAGCACGAAGATGAACAGCGAGTTCATTGCCGTCCCTCCCGCGCATCTTCGGTCAGACCTTCAACATGCGCATGGTCATGCACGGGCAATTCACCGCCACCTGCGAAATTCCATGCCACTTGCAGGAAGCGGAAACACATCAGCAGCGAGCCCAGCGGTATCGCGAGATAGACGATCCAGATCGGCAGCTCCAGCACCTCTGAGGTACTGGACGTATCCGAGAGCTCATAGACGAAATCTGCGCCCAGCGCCGCAATAATGCCGGTGAATGCCGCACCTGCCAGCAGGCCGAACAGGATGAATTTGCGCTGGTGAGGTGCCGACAGCCGGTTCACCAGCACATCCACGCCCACATGAATCCCGGTGCGAACGCCATAGGCCGCACCGAACTTGGCCATCCAGACGAACATATAGATCGTCAACTCCTGCGCCCAGCTGGTATTCATGCGCAGCAGCCCGTCCTGCAGGCCGGGGATGGCCAGTCCGGATGCGTAGCGATGAACGACTGCGATGAAGATCACCAGCGTCGCTGCGCCCATCAGCAGCGCGATCAGCCATTCTTCCAGATGGTCGAGGAGTTTCATTGTTGTTCGGCGCTGTCCGGGCAAGCCGGGAAATGTTTATTTACCTGACGCGGCTTTCACCGCAGCGGCGACCAGCTCTTTGCCAATACGGTCCTCAACCGTCTTGTGCACGGGCAGCAGAGTCTTGCGCCATTCGGCTTTCTCGGCTTCGGTAGGTACGTGCACCGTCGTCTTGCCGGACTTCTTTATCGCTTCCAGCGCGGCCTCGTTCTCTTGCTGCGCGATCTTGTTCGCATACTCGGTGGCCTGCTTCATCGCCTGCTCAAGCTGAGGCTGGATGTCTGCCGGCAGCTTGTCCCAGAATTTCTTGTTGACGATCACTGCATAGCCAATATACCCATGATTGGTCACCGTCAGGTGCTTCTGCACTTCATGCATCTTTTGGGTGTAGAGATTGGAGGGGACATTCTCGACGCCATCGACCACGCCGGTCTGCAGCGCCTGATAGACCTCGGAGAAGGCCATCACTTGCGGATTTGCGCCCAGCGCGCGCATCTGTTCGTCCAGAACCTTGGAGGCCTGTATGCGCAGCTTCAGGCCTTTCATGTCGGCCGGAACGCGCATGGCCCGGTTCGATGCCATGACCTTGAAACCGTTGTCCCAGTATGCGAGACCAGTGATGCCCTTGCCTTCCAGCTTTTTGAACAGATCGCGACCGATCTGGCCATTGGTGATGCGCTCCAGCGATGCACGATCAGAAAACAGATACGGCAGATCGAAGAGCTCGAACTCTTTCACGCCCAGCGGGCCGAACTTGGCCATCGACGGCGCCAGCATCTGGACTGCACCGAGCTGCAGCGCTTCCAGTTCTTCCTTGTCCTTGTACAGGGTGCTGTTTGGGTAGACCTCGATCTTCACCTTGCCTTTGGTCGCGGCCTCGGCCAGCTCCTTGAATTTGTCGGCGGCCTTGCCTTTGGGCGTGTCCTTCGCCACCACGTGGCTGAATTTGATAACGATGGGCGACTGAGCTGCTGCTTCGGTCATCAGCATTGGCAATATGGGCAGCAGCGCCAGCGCAGCGAGGATGGAACGTCGGATCATGCGGGTCTCCGGGGGATCAGGGAAGATCGTTATTGTCGTCTCGGCGCGTATTGTCTCCGCTCGGCGATGCGTTGACAACCAGTCACATCGCGCTCGAATGGCGTACTATCCGGGACGTGCCATGAACACCATCACACTGCTCGTCCCCGATTTCCTGCTGATCCTGATCGGCTACGGCCTTATCCGCATCACGAACTGGGGCCAAAGCTTCTGGACCGGACTGGAAAAGCTGGTCTACTTCGTCCTGTTTCCCGCACTGCTGTTCGTGTCGACCTCGCGCACGAAGCTCGACTTTCAGACCACCGGCCATCTGCTGCAGCTGGCGCTGATCGTGGTCGGCAGCGGCATCCTGCTCGGCTGGCTGGCCAAACCGATCTTCAGGCCGGCGCACATGATCTTCGAATCCGGCGTGCAGACCGCGTTTCGCTTCAATTCTTATATCGGGCTGGCGATAGCCTATCGTCTGGGGGGCGAAGCCGGCACGTCGCTGATGGCGCTGATTATCGGCTTCGCAGTACCGGTCGCAAACATGGCGGCCGTGCATGCGCTGGCTCACAGCAATAAAGGATCCTTGCTGACCGAGATGGCGAAGAACCCGCTGCTTCTGGCCACGGTCGGCGGCACGCTGTTCAATTTGCTGGGCGGCGTGCTGCCCGAGGTCGCCGCCAGCACGCTCTCGCGCATGGGCAGCGCATCGATTGCGCTGGGCTTGCTGATGGTGGGTGCGGGACTGAAGCTGGAGGGCGTGCAGGAGGCGCGCGGCATCAGTGCGTATTTCACCGGCATCAAGCTGCTGGTACTGCCCGCCATTGCCATCGCGCTGACAGGTTATTTTTCGCTGCCACCATTGCAAAGGCAGATAGCCATCATGTTCGCCTCGCTGCCGACAGCGTCCAGCGCCTATGTGCTGGCGACCCGCATGGGCGGACATGGGCCACTGGTGGCTTTCCTGATCACGGCCAGCACGCTGCTGTCCATCCTCACGCTGCCACTATGGCTGCTGCTGGCTGCCTGAGGCGGCCGCATGTCTTTCCAGCGCCCAGTGCACATGCTCGCGCACCATCGCCGAGGAATGGTCGGCGCGTGAGCGCAGCGCCTGAATAATGACCGCATCTCCCGCACACGCCATTGCCGCATTGCCCAGTGCCACAGCGATATTGCGCAACCAGCGCTCATGACCAATGCGACGTATCGCGCTGCCTTCGAGGCGCTGATTGAATTCTTCCTCGCTCCACGCAAACAGCTGCACCAGTGAAGAATGATCCAGTGCATTGCGCGGATCGAAATCAGGCAGCACGCTGCGCTGCGCGAATTTGTTCCACGGGCAGACCAGCTGACAATCATCGCAGCCCAGAATGCGGTTGCCCATCAGCGGACGCAGCTCAACGGGAATGCTGTCTTTCAGCTCGATCGTCAGATAAGAGATGCAGCGCCGGGCATCCAGCCGGTACGGGCCGACGATGGCGCCCGTCGGGCACAGATCGATGCAGGCCCGGCACTCGCCACAATGCGAGCTCACTGGTTCATCGACGGGCAAGGGCAGGTCGGTGAAGATCTCACCCAGAAAAAACATCGAGCCCGCATCCCGGTTGAGCAGCAGCGTATGCTTGCCGCGCCACCCCAGCCCGGCGCGCTGCGCGATCTCGACTTCCATCACCGGCGCGGAATCGGTGAACACGCGGTAGCCGAAAGGCCCGATCCCGGCAGCGATTTTTTCAGCGAGCTGCTGCAGGCGCGACCGCAAGACCTTGTGATAATCGCGGCCGCGTGCATACACCGATACCACGGCCGCTCGCGGATCGGCATGTCGATGGAATTCACGCTCGCGCCAGTCTTCATCATCGGTACCGATGTCGCGGGGCAGATAATCCATGCGCGCGCTGATCACGCGCAAGGTGCCCGGCACCAGCTCGGCGGGACGCGCGCGCTTCGCTCCATGCGCTGCCATATAATCCATTTGCCCGTGATAACCGGCCCCGAGCCACGCGTTCAGCCGATGTTCGGCATCACCCAGATCCGCATCAGCGATTCTGATTTCGGCAAACCCCAGCTCCGCTGCCCATACGGTAACCGATGACCTGAGCAAAGCGAGCGAGCGGGCATCCGTACTGAGCGACATATCGGGCAAGGTAAAAAAACGGGCAGGAAAAAGACAGATTCAGATGCAGCACTGGAGAGAATACCTGAAGGACGAAGAAGGCACGCAGGCGCTGGGGGCATCGCTGGCGCGTGTGCTGTCGCCCGGACTGTCGCTGTATCTGCATGGCGACCTCGGCGCCGGCAAGACCAACCTGACGCGAGCGCTGCTGCATGCCGCCGGCTACGCCGGCCGCGTAAAAAGCCCGACCTATACGCTGGCCGAACCCTATTCGATCATGCTGAACGGCCAGCCCGTCGAGTTCATGCATTTCGATCTGTACCGGTTGGGCAGTCCGGAGGAATTCATCGATGCCGGTTTCCGGGAGCACTTTGGTGCGGACAAAGTCTGCGTCGTCGAGTGGCCGGAGCAGGCCGGAGGGCTGCTTCCCCCTGCGGATATTGATGTTTTTCTCTATATCGAAGGCAACGGACGTGGGGTAGAATTGCGCGCGAACACTGCTCTGGGCGCTTCATGTCTCGACAAACTGCACTTCAGCCCGAATCTGTAAACGCCATCTCGCGCCGTACCGTGCTCAAGGCCGGCGCCACCCTCCTGCTGTCACTGATCGCCCACGGCACTGCACGCGCTGCGCAAATCGTCGCCGTACGAGTCTGGCCGGCGGCCGACTACACGCGCGTCACGCTGGAAAACGACAGCAAGCTGAAAGCCACACATTTCACGGTCAAAGATCCGCACCGGCTGGTGGTGGAAATCGAAGGCGTCGATCTCGATGCCAAGCTGAAGAGTCTGGTGGCCAAGATCCAGTCGAACGATCCCTATATCGCTCAGGTGCGGGTCGGACAAAACCGTCCCGGCGTCGTGCGCATGGTGTTCGACCTGAAAGAAGAAGTACAGCCGCAGGTCTTCACGCTGGATCCGGTGGGTGAGTACAAGCACCGGCTGATCTTCGATCTCTACCCGCTGACGGCGCCGGATCCGATTGCCGAGCTGTTGAAAAACGGAAAACTGACGCCGCTGCCGCTGGAAAAATCGGCGGATACGGTCAGCGCGGACATGGACAACGACGATGGCAAGGCGCAAAAATTCAATCGTCTGGTCACCATCGCGCTCGACCCCGGTCATGGCGGCGAAGACCCGGGCGCGATCGGGCGCGGTGGCAGTCAGGAAAAAAATGTCGTGCTGTCGATTGCCAGACGCCTGAAAGCCAGGCTGGAGCAGCAGCCGAATGTGCGCGTGATGCTGACCCGCGATGGCGATTATTTCGTGCCGCTGCAAGTGCGCGTGCAGAAGGCACGCCGGGTGCAGGCCGACCTGTTCGTCTCGATCCATGCCGATGCCTTCGTTGAACCGACCGCGCGTGGTTCTTCCGTGTTCGCACTGTCAGAAAAGGGCGCGAGCTCGACTGCAGCGCGCTGGCTGGCCAACAAGGAAAACGCGGCAGATCTGATCGGCGGCATCAATATCCGCAGCAAGAATCAGCAGCTGGCCAGCGTGCTGCTGGATCTGTCGACCACTGCGCAGATCAATGACAGCCTGAAACTGGCGAAATCCGTGCTCGGCGAGATCGGCACCATCAAGCGTCTGCACAAGGCACAGGTGGAACAGGCGGGCTTCGCGGTGCTGAAAGCCCCTGACATTCCGAGCATTCTGGTCGAAACAGCCTTCATCTCCAACCCGGAAGAAGAAGCCAGACTGACCGATGAGAATTATCAGGATCAGATGGCCGAGGCGCTGATGCGCGGGATACGGAAGTACATCGCGAAGCATCCCAGCCTGAAGCAGCATAAGCTGACTTGACCCCTGCATCCTGCAAGAAACTCCGTCTGCCGCCGGTGTTGGGGTCGCCTTGCCAGCGACCTGAGCAGACAGTTTCCAAGTGCAGGATTCCCAGGCCAATTGCACGTCTCCCGACCGGAAAATCACCCCCGTCCACGCAATAAAATTTTCTTTAAGACAATTTTTGGCGCAAATATCGTCCGCCTGGTGGACTTTTCCCCTTCAGGATCGCAGGACATGTCGCAAAAATCGAGAAAACGCGACATATCTGGTTGACCTGTCGCCGCCAGCGACATAAGCTCGAAACGTGTCGCAAAAATCGGAAATTTGAATCATGTCATCCTGGCATCCCGAACAGCCCTACAACGATTTACCCCTTCTTCCCCCCGGTGAAGAGGTCGAGACACGCGCCGTACTTAAACAGTGCATCACGGCTCGGGCGGCGTTGGCTGAGCTAAAACAGGCGGCTG
>JACCEC011270189.1_pt1 | contig 24490 bp, 19 predicted proteins | sample 7450121 | NCBI WGS metagenome assembly JACCEC01 (sample SAMN15323455, study PRJNA562643) | freshwater metagenome | isolation source: river surface water | place: USA:Blue River Watershed | collected 2017-08-18 | reverse complement strand
GTGCCATCCTCGGGATTGGGCTTAGGATTTACACCCAAATGCTCAGGATCAAACAATCCCAATGCGCCCAAATCGCGCATGGTACGCTGAATATCGCTCTTAGAAAAAATATCGCCCGGCTTGGTACGAATCTCTCGCTGAATCACCCGGTCTGATGTCTTGGTATTGCCCGTCCAACGAACACTGCCAATCGTCGCCCGCGTACCCTCGCTGATGCGAATCTCCAAATCAATACTGTCATTTACAACGCCCACTTCCACAGGCATCATGTTGAAAAACAAGTACCCATCGTCCATGTACAACGTCTGAACATCAAACCCACCGGGATTCTCAAACAAACGCTCGCGCAACAAAGATTGATTGAACAAATCGCCCCGCTTGAATCCCAAAATGGTATCCAAGGTTCCGTTGCGGAACTTCAAATTGCCCTTCCACGTAATGTTTCTGTAGCGATACTGATGTCCCTCAAACAAACGAATATGTACCTCAATGCGATTGTCTGAAATCAACACTACACTGTCGTTCAGAATCCGCGCATCGCGATACCCCTTGCTCAAATACTTGTCAACGATATTCTGACGCTCCGCATCAAATTCAGACTCAATGTATTTCGACTTCGTCCAAAACTGCCACTTCTTCTCCTTGCCCTTGATCTTTTTGATGCTCGCACGCAAGTCCTCATCAGACAGGTCGTTGTTTCCATAAAACACAAACTTCTGAACCTTCACCTTCGCCCCTTTGTTGATCACAAAATCGAAGTTCTCGTAACCCGGCATATCTATCACACTGTCTTTCACATTGCGCTTGGTGGCCTTCAATCGCTTCACCTCCACCGACACGTTGTAAAATCCTTTGGCTTGATAGTATTTCACCACCTTCTCCTTGCTGATGTTGATCAAGTTTGGGGTGATATACATCCCCTTGCTCAATCCCACCTCTTCCTTCAAAGTCTTTGACTGCGAATTCGTTAGTCCTAGGAACCTGTGTCCGTTCAAACGCGGCTGCTCCTGCACCCGAAACTGAACCACCACCTGACCGTCATCCGTTGGTTGAAAATACACCTGAATGTCGCTGAAATACTCCTGCTTCCACAAGTTCTCTACGGCCTTGGAAATGTCCCGACCTGGTACTTTGATTTTTTGTCCGATCGACAACCCCGAATAAAACACCACCTGCGACTTCAACACCGGTTTCCCGTTGACCTCAGTCACCAAAATATTTTTGATGGTATACTCAGCCGGTTCCACAAAGTCATAATTGACCATGGGGGCTTGGCGATAAAAACTGTCAGACGTTGTGCCCTGTGCCAACAAACCCTTCATGAGCCAAACGGCCAATGCTATGACGATAAACCTTTTCAATTCTTATGCAATTTGCTCACTAGTTTTACCAAACCTGCGCTCTCTACCCTGATAATCGACGATCGCGCGATAAAAATCGTCCTTGGTGAAATCCGGCCACAAAACAGGCGTGAAATATAACTCACTATACGCAATCTCCCACATCAAGAAATTGCTAATTCGCTGCTCTCCACTGCTGCGGATCAATAAGTCGGGATGCGGATATTTTGCCGTGCTCAAAGCCTTATTCAATACCGTTTCATCGATTTCGTCTGACTTCAAACTACCCTGCTCCACAGATTGGGCCACCTTTTTCACTGCTTCAATGATATCCCAACGACTGCTATAACTCAAAGCCAACACCAACGTGAGTCGATCATTCGCTGCTGTTTTCGTCTTCGTTTTTTCTAACTGTTTCTGACATTTTTCAGGCAACTGGGCGATGTTTCCTATGGTCTCCAACCGAATGCCATTCTTCATCAAGGTAGGCAACTCGTCTTCAATGGTACTCACCAACAGCTCCATCAACGCGTTGACCTCCTGTTGCGGACGGGTCCAATTCTCCGTTGAAAACGCATACATCGTTAAGTACTTCACCCCCAACTCCGCACCCGCCTCAATCGCAGCCCTCACCGCCTTCACCCCATTGCGATGACCAAAAATTCGCATGTGACCCTTTTGCTTCGCCCACCGACCGTTTCCATCCATGATGATGGCAACATGTTGGGGTATCCGCTGTGGATCAATCTGATATTGCGAAATTTTCTCTGTCAAAACGCTGCAAATTTACCGACAAACTTGCGGAGTAAACCTATACGAGAGGGTCAAACCTGCAAAATAATACCAATCTTTTAAGTGGGTATCGCCACGCATCGTGCCCTTGGCTACTTGATTGCCACCAGTAAGCACTTGTGATTGCGCCCAATCTGCCGCCCCAGCACCCTGTTGCTCCTTGATGGTCCTGTAATCTCCGTACGATTTGTACGTATCATCCAAGTAATCGGTAAAGGTTTTCCGAAAGATCACCTCAAACCCAACAATCCAACCACCCGCATGCTGTCGGTTCGTAGCCATCGTCTTCACCCCAAATCCAATGGGAATAGAGGGCTGCAACTTGCTGTAGCGTTTGGCCTGCTGCTCGGTGCGCAAATCGCGAAGATTCACTTCTTCCTTGTCTAAGCGATATGGATCAAACCAAAAACCACTCAACCCCAACAAAAAGTAGGGGGTAGCAATGCCATCGTTGATGTTTGTACCAAAGGGGTGAAAGTTGAATTCCACCATGCTGGCCGCCTCAATCACCTTGGTTTGAAAATTGATATTCTGATACGCCAAACCCTTGATATCGTTCGAAGTACCCTCAATCTGCATGTACGATACCTGGTTTCTCAACCCAAAGTAACTGCTGAAATTGTATTTCTGAAATAGGGCTGCCGCCGGCTTGTAATGTGCCGTGTTCAATCCCTGACTAAAATCACCGTAGTAGTTACTCATGCCCACAGAAAAGCCCATCTCGTTGCGACCCGAAAAATACTTTTGCGCAACCAGTGTAGACGGCAGTATAACCACCGCAATGGCCAAAAAAACGCTGTGGAGTTTTCTCAAAATTAAAACTGGAAACAAACAGTTTTGCCACCCATGATTTTACGGGTGAGGGTGAAGTTCAAGAACATGTAGTAATCACTGCCCTTCATCGAACCGCGGGGATTGCCCATGTAAAAACGCTCATAGGGAAGTCCCGTAGCTGGATTCGTTAACTCTGAACTGCGATCCTTCAATGCCGCCGCCAAATAGCCGTTGGCACCACCCACAATTTGGTCATCTACATAATCCAAACTCACATCATCCAAGTAATCCGTGAACGTCTTGCGCACCCCAAACTCAATGCCGTAGGCCCAATATTCATCCACCTGCTGCTTAAATCCAACCCCCAAAGGAATGGATACCTGCGTCAAATTGTATCGCTTTCTGTCGTTGAACTTCGTCGTTTCCTGTCCTTCAGTACTCAAAGTCTGCAACTCAATCCACTGTCCATCAAACTGTTCCAACTGTGTGTTGTGAACCAAAGCGCCCGTTGCGTCACGAACCCCAGCCAAATAGTGAAACTGCGTCATGGGGTTAAATTTGAAAACACCCAAACCGGCAAACAAAAATGGCGTGTAAGGACGGGTACGGGTTGATTCTTCATACCCCAACAAATTCCACTCACCAATGGCACTGAACTCCACGATGTTGCTGCGGAAATTCAAATTGCGCTGACCGCGGGTGATATCCACCGGATTGTCGGCGTTGTCTTTGTGCGTAAAAGCAATATCATTGGCGAAATTCTGATCGTTTCCGCTGATCTGACCAAACACGGCATTGCCACGCAAAGTGAGGAAATCGTTGTACTGGAACCGACAAATCAATCCACCCATCAAATGTGTTTCGTTTACGGCCACAGATTTGGACAAATCACCGAAATAATTTGCTCCACCCAAAGTGAAACCCGCCTCAATGGGCTTGCCCTTAAACTTCTTCTTTGCTTGAGCACTGGCCGTTGTTACCGAGCCCATAGCGATGATGGCAAACAAAGTTATTTTCAAGTGTTTCATGAATGCAGTTTTAAGCAAATTTAAGGGGTAAACCTTGCTTTTCCTAAATTTGACTGCAGCAAGTACGCAAATCCATACACCCACAAGGGTTTAGGGACCTCTTTTGGTCGATTATTTTCGCGATTCAGTGAGGTAATACACCCCCATCGTCACAAAATTACGCACCCATGGCAAGGCCGCAATTACACCCCATTGCTTGCGGGGTTTAATGCCAAATTTGTACTCGTAGATGGGGTTAAATAAAAAGAATTTCTTCCCCGAAATCCCAAAATCAGACCGCTTACAAATGCCCAAAAAACGCTCGATGCTGATTCCCGTGCTGCGAATTTCCTCCATCGTTTTAATCCCATTGGGTTGTACGCCCAATGCCCTCAAAACCGCAGGATACAATCCCCCCGGAAGTAAATGATAGTATGGCAACTTCGACGCCCATTTCTGTGGCAAAACCTGCTGGTGTCCGCCATAAGGCATCTGCCAAGGTGGGAAAGCAAAAAACACCCGTCCGCCCGGCTTCAAAAATCGATGCAACTGGGGCATGAATCGCGCCTGGTCCGGAATGTGCTCTATCACATCCTTCAAAATAATCAAATCGAAACGGGTGCCCAAATCCTCCTCGGGAACCACATCGTAAATGTCCTTGTTTAAAAATTGCACCTGTCCGTTGGCGAGCTCGGCCGACATAAACTCCCGGGCGAAAACCAACCTGCTCTCCTCCAATTCTATCCCCGTACAAGCATAGCCCAAATCGGTAAAGGCCTTCAAAACACCCGCCTCACCGCAACCTATTTCCAACACTTTCATGTCAGACGGAAAAGCCCAATTCGATTGTAAAAAGGGGATGATATGTCCGCAAGTCACCTTGTGTGTCATATCGAAATACCTCCGTTTGTCGCCGTGAAATTCGTACATCGCTGTTGTAAATAGTTCGAACTTCAAATATGCAGCAACTTTTCCGAATTCAACGGAAAATTCTCCCCGTTCGTATGCTTTGTATCCACGGTGCGAAGTGATTTTGTCTAAGAACTGTATATTTGAATGATGCAGAAATCTACCCCCTTCCTGCTAACAGGCATCGCCCTGTTTGTAACTGCCTGCGGCACTTTGTCACAGCTCCCCATGGCCGATTTAAACCTGCCAACAGCCCAAATTCCCGGCGTTACTTTGCCCCTAAAACCCACCCAATCCGAAGCCGGATCGGGCCTCAAAGAAGCCCTCGTTCAAGGTGTCACTACCGGAACCCAACAACTCAACAAAACCGGTGGTTTCTCTCAAAACCCCCTCTATAAAATCTTATTGCCACCCGAAATCCAATCCCTGGAAACCAAAATTCGCAGCAATGCCCTGCTGAACGCAGCCATCGGAAAAGAGCTCGACAAAACCATTGTTGCCATGAACCAAGGGGCAGAAATGGCCTCCGCCAAAGCACTGCCCATCTTCAAAAACGCCATCCAAGAAATGTCGTTCACAGATGCCCTAAACATCCTCACCGGCGGCAACGGCGCTGCCACCCAATACCTCAAAACCAATACCTCAAACTCCCTCACAACCGCCTTCCAACCCGAAATCAAAGCGGCCCTCGAATCTGTAGCTATCTACCAATACTACACCCCCATCGTGAATACGATCAACAGGAATAAAAAACTGCTCGGACTCACCGCAGATATTCAGCCCAACCTCGAAACCTACGTCACAGAAAAAGCCCTGTTTGCCCTGTTTCAAGAGGTGGAAATCCAAGAAAACGCCATTCGCAAAGACCCCATTCAGCGCAGCACCGAATTGCTGAAAAAAGTTTTTGACTATGCCGACAAACAACAAAAGCCGTAAATTCTCGCCTGATTGAGAAATTTCTGGGTAATAACACTGCTTTCGCTGCTTGGGTACCACCCACAATTACTGCGTGCGCAATCGCCCCAGCTCAACAAATACGTCGATATCCAGTACCAAGGCAACCAGTTTGTGGCTGTGCTCGATTTGTTTACCCAACAAACCGGATACTCCTTCGCCTACAACAACCAACTGCTGCCCATCCCCAAATACCAAAACATCCATTACCAAAACGTGAAGGCCGACAAAGCCCTCCGCGATTACCTGCAGCAAAATGGACTCGATTACCAACTCTCGGGCAATACCATCATCCTTAAAAAATCATCGCCCAACACCCCCGCCCAACACCACTTTCTTTGCGGTCGCGTAGTCCAAGCCCCCACCGGTGAACGGTTGATGAAAGCCGTGGTGCAAGTCAACAACAACCAATACCTCACCTACACCGATGAATTTGGCATGTTCAAAATCGCCCTGCCGCCCAACACACCCAAAAAACAAGATACCGTCTTCCTCTCCATCTATTACCCCGGATACGATTTCTATACCGATACCCTCATCGCACACCGCGATTATTTCATCACCGCCAAACTCCAACCCGCCGTCGATCGCATCCAAACAACCCTCATACAAGCCAATAAAAACCAAAGTCGCCTCGCCGTAATTCACGGTCAGTCAGATCAATTCTGTATTTCCTCCGCCCGATTGCAACAAATCCCCGCACTGCTGGGTGAAGGCGATGTGATGCGGGCCCTAAGCCTAAATCCAGGCGTGGTAAGCGGCTCAGAAGGAATGCTGGGCATGTATGTGCGCGGTGGGGCCGCAGACCAAAACCTTGTGATGCTCGATGACGTACCCGTCTTCAATGCCTATCACCTGTACGGCGTTTTCGGTATCTTCAATGGCGATATCGTCAAAAGTGCCCAAATGAACCGCGGTACCTTCTCTCCCGAATATGGTGGGCGACTCAGTAGCGTCATCGCCGTGCAATCTGTAGATGGTAACGAAAACAACTGGTCAGGCAACATCACCATCGGCGCCCTTACCTCCAAAGCCCTGATCCAAGGCCCCCTCTGGAAAAAACGCACCTCCATGGCCCTGGCCTTCAGACGGTCAAATTTCGACCTGCTCACCCAAACCATCGCCAATGCCGTCTTCAAAGACAGCAACAACATCAATCGCTACAATTTCTGGGACCTAAATGCCAAAATCAACCACCGCTTTAGCGCAAAAAGCACCCTGTCGCTCACCCTTTATGGCGGACAAGATCGTGCCTTTCTGATCGATAAAACCTTCGGCGAATCCAATGATGTTACCCTCTACGAAAAAAGAGAACAAGGCAACCAATGGGGCAACCAACTCGGTAGTCTAAAATGGCAATATTTCTTCAACCGAAGGGTGCGATTTACCGCCAAAACACACTACACCAATTACGCATTTACCCAACACAACGACTACTACTACCGACTGCGTAACGAAAACAATCCAGCCAAAAACAAAGACAATTATACCAATTACAATATCACGAACGGACTCAAAGACATCGACATAGATGCCAAATTTGATGTTCAATGGACCAAATATTTGGGGCTAAAAGTAGGTGGGGGCTTTATTCAACATACCTTCACTCCGGGCGATAGAACCCTAGTAACCAAATTTGATTCCGTGGCCAGAACCTATCGCTACAACGACAAAAAAGTCATCACCCCAGAGTATTTTGCCTTTGCCAACCTCGAATTACACCACCCAAAATGGGGCTTCCTAGACCTGGGATCCCGCGTTTCCTACTTCGGACTGGAAGACCAACAGTTCTATATCCGCCCTGAACCCCGCCTCAATTATCGCTATAGAGTCACCCCGAAAATCTGGCTCAAAGCAGCGGCGTCGCAAAATGTGCAGTTCTTTCACCAACTCACCAACCTAACGATGGGTTTGCCCTCGGATCTTTGGGTGCCCTCAAACGCCAACTACGCACCTGCCCAAGCCAAACAACTATCGCTCGGTGCCACCCTCACACAACCCAAATACCAATGGAGCTTGGAATTTTTCCAAAAACAATTCACCCAATTACTTGAATACCGCGAAAATGCGGCCTACATCACCAGCGCACTCAACTGGGAAAAAACCGTCACGCAAGGCACCGGCGAAGCCCAAGGAATCGAATGCCTGATAGAAAAACGAACCGGGAAACTCACCGGATGGGCTAGCTACTCGTTGATGTACAACAACCGTCAGTTCAACGACCTAAACCAAGGGAAAATCTTCCCATCGCGATACGACCGTCGACACAACTTCTACCTAGTAGGCATGTATCGTGCCTCTCAGCATTGGTTGATCAGTGGCAGTTGGACCTACAACTCGGGATTTGCCTATACCCTGCCCATCGGTGTGTATCAATCGCCCACCGCTGAAGACCCCTACGCAGAAGTGTTTATCTATGGCGACCGCAACAATGCCAGAGCCCGCGACAACCATCGCCTCGATATTTCTGCTCAGTACGTCGTGAAACACAAACAATTCCAAGAAACTTGGTCGCTCGGAATCTATAACGTCTATAACCGACAAAACCCCTTTTTCATCACCTTTGCCTACAACGATCAAGGTGAACGCAGATTAACCCAACTTTCATTATTGCCTGTATTACCGCACCTGAACTATCAAATTTCCTTTTGATTTTCCCCAAATCATATCGCCCCAAACCTGCTAACAGCGCACACAAACCGTTGTATAACCACGTAATCTTTGTCTTGGTTGCCACGTGCTTGATGGCCTGTAGCCGCGATATCATTGAACCAAATACCGACCAAATGGCTGCCGGACCGGTGATCGAATGCATCCTCACCACAGATAGCCACCACCTAGTTCACTATTCACGCGTTGTGGGCATCTCAGACCCCTTCAATCCGCAAACCAACGCCACCATTACCCTGTCGCGACCCAACCAAAAAAGTGGTATCGCGCAATCTTTGGCCAATGGCACCTATGTACTCAGCGATTTTCCCCTCAATCCCCGAGATACATTTCAATTTCAATTGACTGCTCCCCTCGACACTGTTCTGCTTACCGATGTGATGCCTTCAGCCGTGTCCTTCACCAAAACAGATACCGCCACGCAAGCCATCGCGGGTATCGGACTTACCCAAGTATTTACCGTACAGTTCCGCGATAGTGCCATCGATGAAAACTATTACCGCATCACCGCCCAACAACAAATCAAAAACTATGTGATTTCCGCAGACGGACGACCCATCGATAGCTCAACCACCTGGAAAACCATGCAAATTGATGGGAACGAAACACCCTTCCTCAGAAACAACTTCAACAATTACACCGAACAAGAAATTCTCTTTTCTGATGATATCTTCAACGGCGTACTCACCACTTTCAAATTTCATAACCTGCTGCCGTTCAACAATTCCAAAACCAGCAAAACCATCGCTGTCAAGATCACCCTCGAAAACATGTCCTTGGCAACCTATCAATTCTACAACTCAAGGGCTGAACACCTATGGAGTCAAAAATCCATTACCCAGTTGCCCGGACCCGTACAAAGCAATATTCCCAACGGCTACGGAGTCATTGGCGCAAGAACAAAAACAGAGTGGATTATTCCCTACCCCTATTGATTCAAGGCAAAGTGCGCAGTAATGACTGTGGGTGGTCGCAATACCAACGAACTGCTAGAGCCCAATTTTAAAATGGCTTGACATTCCAAGCTCAGCGACATTACAGCATTGATTTTGTATTCAGCACCCCAATGCAACTGTCCAAGTACGTTTACCTCTGTCTCTGTAAAAAAGAAATTGATATTGTCTGGATCCTGAAACACTTCCAACCCCACACCCTGACCGTAAAAATAACGCCAACGATCATTGATGATCTTTCGTCTGTCGCGGTCAATGCGAAAAGCAAACCACTGCAACTCATCTAGTTCAGATAAATTGGCGCCAAACGATACGCGATAACCCCTGTTATTGGCAGTATTGTACTTCCTGTAGGTGAGGCCATACATGTTCTGCTGAATCGGAATGGCATTGAAAGGCAAAATCTGCTGCAACAAATAAGAGGTATTGAAACCCACATAGCCCTGTCTACTGCTTTGTAAACTTGCCAATGATGGCTGATTGCTCGTTACCGAACCCCGAGGCACCACAGTGATGGTCTTCTGTGATGGTATAGTGTCTTCGGCAAAAACCGCTGTGCCTACCAACAATAGTGCGAACAACAAAAAACTCCGCATGATCAAAATTGTATGCTTAAAAACAAGGCCACCGGTACCATGGGCAACACAGAAATGGTGTTCTTCTGCTCCAAGGGTGTAGCTATACCATTTACCGAAAACTGTCGATCCGTGCGCAAATACTGTCCGTAAATCAACGATTCAGTATACACAATCATCCTGTCGTTAAACTTGTAACCAATGCCCCCAATACAGCCAAAACTCCCTCCGTATTCCTTGGCATCTGTTACAATTTCTGTTCTCCCAGAAAAGCCATCAAACTGCACGGAAGTAGCCAAGTTCTGTCGGAACAAACCCCGTGCATCTAAACCCCAATACGTATAAAAACCCATGGCCAGATCGTGTCTCCACTCCCGCCCTATCACCAAAGAAACTGAATTTTCTTCGCTCGTGCGCGTGGTAGAACCCTGAAATCCACCCGTAACATCCTCAGATTTCCTGCGAAATCCATTCAACCCATATCGCCAAGCCGATTGGCCGTTGTTGTTTAGCTTGCGAACCATCAACAAATACGGGTCATCGTTCAAATTCCTTGTTACGTTTCCTGAAAAGCGCGACAAAGCCAGTGTAACATTGCTCGTTATTTCCCATTTCGGTGCGTGAACCGTCTCTGGAACATCGCTCGTTCTCCAATAAACCGTATCTGTCGCTAGCGTTGATTCCAACAGTGGAACCCCAATGGTGTCTTGAGCTTTTACAGCACTCACTGTCAGTAAGATGGCCAACAAAGAGCCACAGAATTTCTTTTTCATGTTAATCTTCCTTTGGTAATAATCGCAATTCAACTTCCTCCAATCGCGCACCCTTCAATGTCTTAATGACGAATTCAAAAGGTTCGTGATGAATAATTTCCCCCACCGTAGGTATGCGCTCTGAACAAAAAATGATGTACCCACCCAACGTGTTGTATTCGCCCTCGGGTATGTTCAAATTGTATTCCTCATTCAAATAATCAATTTCCAATCGTGCACTGAACACATAATGCCCCTCCCCTAAAACCGTCTCAACCTTGTCTTCCACGTCAAACTCATCCTCAATCTCCCCCACAATCTCCTCCAAGACATCCTCCACACTCACCATCCCCGCAGTACCACCAAACTCATCCACAACAATCGCCAAACTGCGCTTCTCCTGAATGAAATTTCGCAACATATCATGGGCCTGCAACCCCTCGTTCACTATCAACACCGACCGCAAAACATCCTGTATCCGCTGCGGATTGTGAAACAAATCGCTGTGGTGCACAAACCCAATAATGTGATCGATATTCTCTTTGTAAATCAAAATTTTCGAATGCGCCGTTTCCACAAATTTCGCCCGCAATTCAGCCACACTGTCGTTCACCTCAACACCCACCAACTGCGTGCGATGAACCATGAAATCACGCACCTTCGCATCGCTAAAATCCAAGGCATTCCTGAATACCTCAGTATCAATCTCCACCGCCTCGCCATTACCCGCATTCTCCAAAGACGCTATGTAATTGTCCAAATCCACCTTCGAAAAAACAGGCGTATGCTCTGATATCCGCGTCTTAGTAAATACCCGCAACAAAAACGCCGATATCCCCTTCACCACCTGAATCAAGGGCCACATCACCAAATGCGCCACCCGAAAAATGCCAATCAAACCGAAAATCACCCGGTCAGCATACATCTTGAAAAACGTCTTGGGCAAATATTCCGCCACCACCAACACCACCATCGTACTGCTCAAAGTAATCGCCAAAAATTTCACCCACTCCTGCTGCATCCATCCAATACCCGCAAATGAATCATCCAAAATCTCCCCCATGTAAATACCATACACCACCAATCCCAAATTGTTCCCCACCAACACCGTACTGATAAAATCACTCGGGTTCTTCACATACTTCGATAGCCACTTGCCCGACCCCAAATTCTCCTTGCTCCGCAACTCAATGCGCAAACGGGAAGCCGACAAAAATGCAATTTCCATTCCCGAAAAAAAGGCAATCACCACCATGCACAAAATCACAATCAACCAGGCGTTTGGACTTACCGTCAACAACATCAATACCGAGGGAGGTTCTATCATACTATCACAAAGATACCTCCGAAAATATGGCAAAAATCGCAACATCCAAATTTCGTGTTGCAAGCAGCGCGTATCTTTGTAGCATGATACGCGTTGGTATTATCGGAGGCGGCCAATTAGGCATGATGACCATTGAGGCAAAATATCCCAGTTTGCCCGTTGAATTTACCGTTTTAGAAGCATCTGCTGACTGTCCATCCGCACCCATCGCCCACCACTTCATCCCCGGAAACCTCAACAATGCCGAGGATATCCGTGCCCTGGCCAGTCAAACCGACGTCCTAACCTGGGAAATCGAACACATCAACGTTGACGCCCTCGTTCAACTCGAAAAAGAAGGCAAAACCATCATCCCAAAGCCCGCCGTTCTGCAAATCATCCAAGACAAAGGCATACAAAAACAATTCTTTCAACAACACAACATCCCCACAGCCCCCTTCGCGCTGTGTAATACCCAAAACCTCGACGAAGCCACCCTCAACCAATTTCCCGGTGATCAAATCGTGGTAAAAACCCGCACCGGTGGCTATGACGGCAAAGGCGTTGCGATCCTTCCCAAAGCAGAAGCCATCGCAAAAATGCCCTTCCAAGGCGATATCCTCATCGAGTCATTCGTTCCCAATGCCCTCGAAATCGCGGTGATCGTCGCCATCGCCCAAGATGGTTCACATGCCGTTTACCCAGCCATCGAAATGTACTTCAACCCCCAAAGCAATTTGGTGGAATTCCTCTTCTCCCCCGCGAGAATTAGCGAAGAACTACAAACCCGCATCCAAAACGTTGGATTGCAATGCGTGCAGAAATTGAATTCGCCCGGACTCTTCGCCGTAGAACTGTTCCTCACCCAAGACCAAGAAATTTGGGTCAACGAAATCGCCCCAAGACCCCACAACAGCGGTCACCATACCATCGAGGGATGCCACTGCAGTCAGTTTGAACAACTCCTCCGAATCCTCGCCGGTGCCCCACTGGGCGATACCTCCCTCATCCAACCCGCTGCCATGATCAATATCGTAGGACCTGCCCATGTATCAGGCAACTACCAACTGGCCAACGAGCAAGCTCTCACCCAACAAGGCGATGTGTTCATTCACATGTACCGCAAATCAGAAACTCGGCCCAACCGAAAACTCGGACATGCCACAGTCATCGCAGACACCCTAGAAACCCTACTCCTGAGGGCTGAAACAGTAAAAAATCAATTGGAAATCGTCGCGAAATAACCGCGCAACCAAACCGTTAAACGGTCAAAATCTCTTTTTCCTTGCCCTCGAACAAATCGTCGGTCTTCTTGATGTAACCATCAATCAACTTCTGAACGCGCTCCTCGCCCGTTTTCGCATCGTCCTCACTCAATCCATCCTTCTGCAATTTCTTGATGCGCTCGTTCGCGTCTTTGCGGTAATTACGAATACCAATCTTGGAATTCTCCGCCTCGTTCTTGGCACGCTTAACCAACTCTTTTCTGCGCTCCTCCGTTACCGGTGGAATGCTGATGCGAATCATCTCCCCATCGTTCTGTGGCGCAAAACCCAAATTGGCATTGATGATCGCCGTCTCAATGGGTCTAATCAACCCCTTATCCCATGGCTGAATCGCCAAAGTACGGGAATCTGGCGTGTTCACGTTTGCCACCTGGGCCAACGGCGTCAACGCACCATAATATTCAACCATCACACTCTCCAACATCGCTGGACTCGCCTTACCCGCACGAATGCGTGAAAATTCAGTAGCCGTATGCTGTAAGTTTTTCTCCAATTGCTCCTGCAATTGCTCCATCACATCGTTCAAAGTGCTCATAGTAATTTATTCAGCGAATTTACAATTTATTCTGTGCGATTTCCAAGTATCAATAAGCCCGCTCTTTCCTTCCCTCCATGTAGTATACAAACGCGCGATTCGCCACCTGATTTCCACCCGGCGTGGGATAATTGCCCGTGAAATACCAATCTCCGCGGTCGCCCGGACATGCCTCGTGCAAGTTGTCTACCGACTGAAACAAAATATCAAACTCACAACGCAAGTCTTTCGGCTTCAACATCTCCGCGATCTTTTTGCTCACTTCCTCGTCGGTTAACGGACGGTAAATATCCTGCACCACACAACGCTGATCCTTGGATGGCTTCGCCAATTCCGCTTTGGCCGCCGCGTATGTCTCATCCAACAAGGCCGACATTCCCTTGTCCTTCAACAAAGCAACCGCCGCTGAAAACGCCGCAAAATCGCCCATCTTACTCATATCAATACCGTAACAGTCTGGGTAACGAATCTGAGGGGCCGAGCTCACCAAAATGATGCGCTTGGGCTCCAACCGATCCAAAATCCGCAAAATGCTCTTCTTCAACGTAGTTCCACGAACCACACTATCGTCCATGATCACCAACGTATCGTTCCAACTCTTCACCACACCATACGTAATGTCGTACACGTGTCCCACCAAATCATCCCTGTCAGAATCATTCGTAATAAACGTGCGCATCTTCACATCCTTCACCAAAATCTTTTCCCTGCGCGGACGCCAACTCAAAATCTCCTTCACCTTCTCGGGCTCGTTTTTCACATCGATCTTCGATAAGGCATCGGCCTGCAAATCCCTCCGAATCTCATGAATACCATCAATCAACCCGTAAAAACTCGTGGCCGCAGTATTCGGCACATAACTGAACACCGTATTCACCAAATCATTGCCCAACAATTGCATCACCGGCTTGGCCAACAATCGACCCAATTCCTTGCGCTCGTGATAAATGGCCTGGTCGTTTCCGCGTGAAAAATAGATACGCTCAAAGCTGCAACTCATGCGCTCTGTGGGCTCCAAAATATTCACCTCCTCAACATGGCCGCTCTTGCGAACCAACAAGGCATTACCCGGACCCAATTCCTGCACATCCTCAGGATAAATGTTGAACGCCGTTTGTATCGCCGCACGCTCACTCGCTACCACCACAACCTCATCGTCGATGTAGTAGTGCGATGGACGAATACCCGCCGGATCGCGAATGATAAACGCATCGCCATGACCCAACATCCCAATCATATTATAGCCACCGTCTACGTTCTTGAAACTGCGCTTCAAAATGTTGGTGAGCGATATCTCCTCTTTGATCTTCTCAGAAATTTCTAAGTTGGTGAAGCCCTGGGCCTTCAAAACCCCAAACAATCGCTGGTTTTCCTCATCGATAAAATGGCCGATCTTCTCCAACATCAACACGTTATCGCTCTTCTCCTTGGGCTGCTGTCCCAACTCAATCAACGCATTGAACAACTCATCGGTATTGGTGATGTTGTAGTTGCCCGCCAACATCAAGTTGCGCGCCATCCAGTTGTTCTGACGCAAAAATGGGTGGATATTCTCAATGCTGTTGCCGCCATACGTGCCATATCGCAAATGTCCCAACAACATCTCCCCCGCATAAGGATAGTGCTTGCGCAAATAGTCTGCATCATTGCGATACTCCTCCGGAATGTCGTTCAATGCCGCCCCTACCTCTTCAAAAATATCTGTTAATGCTGTTTTGCTGGCACTGCGCTTGCGCGCCAAATACCTCGCCCCATAATCGGGGTCCAGCTTCACAACCCCCATACCCGCGCCGTCTTGGCCACGATTCAATTGCTTGGTCATCAGGTACTGCAGCTTGGCCAAGCCGTACCAAAAAGTGCCATACTTTTCCTGGTAGTACTCCAACGGCTTTCTCAAGCGGATGAAAGCAACACCACATTCATGTTTAATCGCGTCACTCATGGAAGTTGTAGGGCAAAGTTACATGTTTCAGAGCGATGAACTTTTAGTAAAAATCGCAAAAATTGAGTGTTTGGCATTTCGATATGACGAATGACATGAAATTTTGTACCGCAAAGATTTACTTTTGTGTTTCTACGATGTCAACTTTGTAGAGCCAAAACCTCAAAAACCATGGAAATCCGCAAGCCCTTTAACCTCCAAACATGGATTGCCGAAAACCGGCACCTACTCAAACCCCCCGTTGCCAACAAAAACCTGTACCCAGAAGGCACAGACTATATCGTGATGATTGTGGGTGGACCGAATGCGCGGCGCGACTACCACTACAACGAAACCGAAGAGCTTTTCTACCAACTCGAAGGTGAAATCACCGTGAGAACCCAGCAAAACGGACAGCGCGTAGATGTGAAACTAGGTCCCGGCGATATGTTCCTGCTCCCTCCCGGCGTGCCACATAGCCCCGGAAGAACCGAAGGTTCTATCGGATTGGTCATCGAACGCGTTCGAGCAGGAAAAGGATTTACCGACGGACTCCTCTGGTTCTGCGAAAATTGCAACAACAAATTGCATGAGGCCTATTTCGAACTCAACAACATCGAAACCGACTTCCTAAACCACTTTAACCACTACTACAATTCTGAAGACCTCAGAACCTGCAAAGAATGTGGCGAAGTGATGCAAAAGCCCTAACAATTTTCGCCCCAGGCGATTCCTTACTGCGATTCCTTACTGCAATCCCTTACTGCAATCCCAACAAAGCCAATCCCTCCTCAAATGAGTGAGGCGCATACCCCAATTGGGTTACTGCTTTGTTGATATCCAATCCTGTGATGGGCGGACGTTTAGCCGGCTGATTCAAGGTGCTGCTGTCAACCCGGTTGATGCAGTCCATCGAATACCCGTAAAATTTCGCCACGCGCTCCACCAATTCAATCACACTCATATAATCTTTGCCGGCAATGTTATAGATGCCCTGCGCCCGCTGCGCGGCCGCCAAAAAACAACCCATTGCCAAATCCTCAGCCAATGTGGGTGTCCTGAATTGATCCGTAACCACATTCGCCGACTTCTGCTGCTTCAATGTGCCATGCGCCCACAACACAATGTTGGTTCTACTCATATCCGCCACCTGACCATACACCAACACCGTGCGCAAAATGCTGTAACTGTTGGCGTGCTCTATCACCCGCTTCTCGCCCTCCAACTTGCTCCAACCATAATAACTCAAAGGATTTGCTGCATCGTCCTCCGTATACATCGGCTTCGTGCCATCAAAAATGAAATCCGTGCTCACATGCACCAAATGAAAGCCCAAACGCGTGCTTAACTGCGCCAATTCCGATACCGCTGTAACATTCAAAGCCACACATTCATCGCGTTTAAATTCACAATCATCGACTTGCGTCATCGCCGCTGTATGGATCACCACATCCGGTAATTCACGCGCCAACAACCGCTCCATCGCCACCGAATCGGTAATGTCTAACGTCTCATAGCGATACCCCTCCCGCGCTGGATGTCGGTTCGCACCCGCTCCAGTAGCCAACAAATCCCAATCCGCTTGCTTCAAAAACAAATCTGTGAGCTTCTGTCCCAACAACCCGTTGCTGCCCGTTACCAATACCTTCGTTCTGTTTGTCATGGAGAATATTGAAACAAAAATCATACATCCCCGCCCAACCACCAAACCCGATTTCCCACATAAACTCGCGAAATAGCCGTATTTTTGTAGTATGAAATTGGTCACCTTCAAAACCAATGACCTCGCCCAAACCGGCATCTTGGTCAACAACCAAATTTTTCCCCTCAACACCATCAACCCAAACATCGCCATCAACATGCGCGATATGCTGAACGATTGGGACAACCAAAGCGCCCTCGCCAAAGCCGTTGAAGCCGAAATTTTGGCAGGCAACCACAGCCACCTCGCCGTGCCCTGCTCCGATGATATCCTCCTGGCCCCCGTGCCACAACCCACAAGCTGTCGCGATGGCTATGCCTTCCGTCAACACGTGGCCGCCGCACGCAGAAACCGCGGTGTTCCCATGATCCCCGAATTTGATCAATATCCCATCTTCTACTTCACCAACCACAACGCCATCCAAGGCCCCGGCGCCATACCCTGTATGCCCGACCACTTCGAAAAATTGGATTTCGAACTCGAAGCAGCCGTTGTTTTGGGAAAACGCGGTAGAAACGTGAAAGCCGAAGACGCCGATCAATACATCGCTGGGTACATGATTATGAACGATATGAGTGCGCGCCGACTCCAAATGGAAGAAATGCTCCTCAACCTCGGTCCCGCCAAAGGCAAAGACTTTAGCACCGTAATCGGCCCCTGGCTCGTTACCCCCGATGAACTAGAACCCTATAAAATTCCGGCAAAACCCGGACATGTGGGCCACAGCTACAACCTCAACATGAAATGTTGGGTCAATGGCATCCAAGTGAGTGAAGGTAGTGTAGGGGATATGGATTGGACCTTCGCGGAAATCATTGAACGATGCGCCTATGGTGCCGATATCTTCCCTGGCGATGTCATCGGTAGCGGAACCGTGGGTACTGGTTGCTTCCTGGAACTCAACGGAACCGGCAAACTCAATGATCCCCAATACAAAGAACAATGGCTGCAAGATGGCGATGTAGTTGACATGGAAATAGCCGGTCTCGGTCGCCTCAGCAATACCATCGTAAAAGAAGATAGCAACTTCAGCATCCTCGCACTGAAAAAACTCCCAACAGAAAACGCCTAATCCCCATCAAAATACCCATTTCCCAAACTATGAGACGCAATCACGAAATCGATTACCGCATCTTCGGCGAAGAAATGCAATGTGTTGAAATTGAACTGGATCCACAAGAAACCGTCATGGCAGAAAGTGGTAGCTTCATGTTCATGGACGATGGCATAGAAATGGAAACCGTCTTCGGCGATGGTAGCCAACAATCAGGTGGTATCCTCGGCAAACTCATGGGCGCCGGAAAACGCCTCCTTACCGGTGAATCACTCTTCATGACCGCCTTCACCAACATGGGCTACAACAAAGCCCGTGTAACTTTTGCCGGACCCTATGCCGGTAAAATCATGGCCCTCGACCTCCAACAACTTGGTGGAAAAGTCATCTGTCAGAAAGATAGCTACCTCTGCGCCGCCAAAGGCGTAAGCGTGGGCATCGAATTTCAACGCAAACTCGGTACCGGCCTGTTCGGTGGCGAAGGTTTCATCATGCAAAAACTCGAAGGCGATGGCCTGGCATTTGTGCATGCGGGCGGACATGTTATGGAAAAAGAACTCAAACCCGGTGAATTCCTACGCATCGATACCGGTTGCATCGTGGCTTTCACCAGCGGCATCGACTACGATATCCAAATGGTGCGCGGTGTTAAAAATGCCCTGTTCGGCGGCGAAGGACTCTTCTTTGCCGTACTCAGAGGTCCAGGAAAAGTGTGGTTGCAAAGTTTGCCTGTGTCGCGCTTGGCCAGCAAAATCCTCAGCTATGGAACCCCCGGCGGCCGTCGCGAAGAAGGTAGCATCCTCGGTGGCTTCGGCAACATCCTCGATGGCGATGGTTTTTAATTAAACCAGTACACCCATTTTACCGCTAAGGTTCGCATCGACGGACCAAAATACATACTGCGATTGGGCAGGACCGACTGAAACTGGTCGTAATTCTGACTGTAAACCAAGAAGAAATCGCTCATCGGACGATAGCGCCACTGAAAACGCAAATTCATGTTCACCTTGTCGGTTTGCGTATTGTACTGCACAAAACCCGTGAAATAGGTGTTTGTGTTGATGCTGTATTCCCCCTTCAACCCAATCAAATTGATCGCCGACGCAAAGCTATCGCCCATTAACACGTTGATGTGATTGAAATTCGCCGTAAACAAAAGCAACGGCAACTTTCGCTTCCCAACCCCCCGTACGCGGTACGATAAATTTCCGCCGAATTCGTATTTCTTACCCAAAAAGTAACCCCCGTAATTGGCCTCCAAATACCCACTCAAGGGCTTCCGATTGTTGGTCGTGAACTCGGTATGAACCCCCGTCCACTGGTACTTGCCAAAAAATAACTTCCCCTCACCCAATGGATCAAACGGCAAAAACAAATCGTAATACGAGTGATCCAAACTGACATGGAAAATTGAGCTGTTCTGGAAACTCACGTCCACGCCCAACTCAGACTCCGACTCAGTACCGTGAAAACTGCTGTCGTAATAACTGCTGTTGCTCAACACCAACCCGTAATGATTCACATACTTGTTTCGCTTGGGATAAATGCTGTACGTCAACATCGGCTCCAAACGCCAGTAATCGTATTTGATGACCTTCCCCGAAATGGGATCATAATTATCCGTGCGAGGCACAAACCCCGTCCTGGCCAAAAAATGCTTGCTCACATACTCGTGATTCCACATCGCCATCCAATTCAAATTCCTAAAGCGCAACCATGTAGCATGCGCGTAACCCGCATCGCCCCGCAAACCAGGGTACAGCGACTTTTGGACAAACGCCTTACCAGCCCATAAGTTTCCCTTGGTCAACAAATTAAACTCAGTACCTAAAACCGTATTGTAATCACCGGTGCTACGCAATACACCCGAACGATCTCGATACGATACCAACGATTGCAAACGCTGATCATGCACCGCAATCAACGCCAAATTGCTCGCAGCGAACACCTTGCGTTGCAATGCAAACACCGAATAATTGGTGGCCGGCAAACGCGAACCTACCAATTCCTGCGCCTGTGTGGTGATATTCATCAACCCCAAACGCACGTTGCTGCCGATCTTGCCCGACATCCGAACCCCGCCCAAAATGGGAACCGGTCCGCTGCTGCCCAACCCAATCCTGCGCGAAAAGAATGGACGAATCTGCCGAAATCCAAACGAAGCAAACAAATCGCTGTTTTCAATGAAAAATTGCCTCCGCTCAGGAAAAAACAAACTATAACGCGTCAGGTTCACCTGCTGCACATCCACGTCCACCTGCGCAAAATCTGGGTTTACCGTGATGTCCAAATTCAAACTGCGACTCAATCCCACCTTGGCGTCGAAACCTACCTTCGGACTTGCACTCACCGGGTCTGAAATCGTTGTGCGCTTCCCCGAAACCCCCTGCTGTCCAATCCCGCTCACATAGGGGATCAAGACCACGTTCGGACGTTTTTTCGCGCCATCCATGAAGGGCGATGTAGTCTTCGTTGCCCCAAAAGCCAGCGAATCGCAAAAGACCAGCGAACTCACGTTGAAGTTCCTCGGCACCCTTGAAGACACCGACACCTCGTTATTTTTAAAATCAAATCGCGCAATGTTGAAGCGCCAATGCGTCTCCGCCGGATTAAATCGCAAACTGTTGAACGGAATCGCCATCTCCGCAACCCAATAATTCGCAAATTGCTTGGTCTGTGAATACCAAACCTGATCCCATGCCGTAGTCACACCAAACCCGCCGCCATTCTCCACCGACCCCTCGCGCTGCGAATTGTAGGGCGATACACCAAATGAAAAGCCATTTTGTCCGTCATTGAACGGACTCAAGGTCAATACAACCGCATCCGTATTTGTTACGCTGAAATCGCGCTTCAAGCTCTGAATCACATAGGGCTTACTCGGATTGCGATTTTCGCAAATAAAATAAGCATAGAAGTATTTTTCGTCGTACGCAAATGCATATCGCGTTTGGGTTTCCGCCAACGAAGTATCATACGGATAATACTGAATAAATGGATCCCCATTGGATTGCTTCAACACCTGAAATCCACCGTCTAACGTGTCCACCGACCCCGAAACAGCACCCAACGACTTGGAAGTAATACCCAACGTGCTCGCATTCAACCACACCGACTCCCGAGGCAAGCCATCTACCTCGATCGGGTTTGCAGTAAATACACATACAGGTTTGTCTTGCGCGTTCGCCGATACACATGCTATAGCCAACAAAAACAACAAAAGCCAACGCTTCATCAGTCTGCCCCCGCAATGTTGCGCTTCTGCGCGATGGTCATCGCATTCAAACGAACATAATAAGATTTACGCTTCACAGGAACGTAAAATTTCAACATCGCACCCACCCGCAACTGATTGGAATGCAAGTGATTCCATGATTTCATCTGCGCAGGCGTACAATCAAAAATATCGCTCAATGTATAAATGGCATCCCCAGATTTTACCTTGTAGTACACCCACATCTTGGCATCCGCCGGCGTCTTCAAAATGGTCTTGGGAATCGGAGGCGTTACACCATTCGAATCCGTTACCGACTGATCCCCCTGAGCAACCACCATACTCACCGCACTATCTCCATCGCCCACCAACAACGTATCAACTTTGGTGATTCGCTGCGATATCAAGGGCTTACTGCTAATCCAATAAGGCAATGAATCACGCTTCCTATTGTAAATATCCGCATATCGCTTGGGCAATTTCAACTCACAAGGAGCACCCAAAAAAGGCACCGCATCGGCACGAAACTCGGGATTCAAATTTCTCAGATCCGACAAACCAACCCCAATTTTATCGTTTAGCACCGCAAAAGGCACCACCGCGTTGATGGAGGTTACCGAGACAGCATCGGGGATTCCAACCGACATTGGCTGAATGCCATACTGCTGGGCGTGGTGCAACACCGTCACCGCCGCATAAAACTGTATCACCGGCAACCGCTCTTCGGGTTCCAACGCCTCGTAAATATGTGCGAAATCCAAATCACCACCCAACCCGTGAATCACCTGATTCAACCGGATCGGACCAATCCGAAACGCCGTAATCACCTTCAACCAATCGCCATAAATCACATACAAATCGCGCAAATACAAACAAGCCGCTTCCGTGGATTTGATGGGGTCGCGACGTTCGTCGAACAGTGCGGTCTGACGCAAATTGTACTTCTTACCAATCGTATAACTCAACGGCCACATGCCCGAAGCACCACTCTCATCGCGGTATCTCGGCTCATAACCAGAATTCCCAGCAGGAATGTATTTCACAAACCAAGGCAACCCATATTTCACCGCAATGCGATCAATATCGTCGCCGTAATACTGCATCCGACCATAAAATATAGAGGTGCTTTCGTTTTCGTTTTTCAACCAATCACCCACCGTTTGTTCGATGTCGTTGTTGTAAAAGAAAGGCAATCCGCGCACTTCCAATGTCTTCAATCGCAGCTGCACGTCGTTCTGACCGATGGCCAAACCACATACCATTACCCACATTATGAAGATGCGTATTCTCAAACTCATCCCAAGGTTTCTTCCAACAATTTTGACAGATCAAACAGGGCTTGCTCCTCCAAAATACCTGTCATCAATTGAACCCCCATGGGCAAACCCGCAGCAGTCGTGCCCGCAGGAATTGAAATGGCTGGATTTCCCGCCAAATTCGCCTGAACGGTCAACAAATCCGCCATGTACATCGCCACTGGATCAGTCGCCTTTTCACCCAACTTGAACGGGGGTGTACTGGTCGTAGGCAACAAAATCGCATCGGCATCGGCCAATACTTTCTCTGTTTCGGTGCGAATCACCTGTCTCACACGCTGTGCCTTGTCATAGTATGCATCGTACTGATCGCTGCTCAAAACAAATGTGCCCAACATGATTCTGCGCTTCACTTCCTCGCCAAACCCTTCGGTGCGCGTCAACGTATACGTAGAGTCCAAGTCATGCGCCAACGCACTGCGCTTGCCGTACAACATACCCGAATAGCGCGATAAATTGCTTGATGCCTCAGCCGTGGTTAACACGTAATACGCCGGCACCATATAATCCAACAACGGGAAATCAAAGTAAGTTACTTCATGTCCCGCCGCCGTCAATTTCTCAATCAAAGCCAACATCATGGCACGAACTTCAGGATCGATACCCTCCTCAGATATCGCCTGTTTCATCACCGCAAACTTCGCTTTCGCGGGTGCCTTTGGCTCAACATAAACAGGAGCCGCTTGCTGAAATACCGTAGCATCCTGTCCGTCTGCCCCCGCCATGATCTCCGTCAACAAAGCCGAATCCTCAATGCTCTTGGTCATCGGACCCACCTGGTCAAAGCTCGAAGCGTATGCCAACAAACCCCAACGCGAAATCAACCCGTAAGTGGGCTTCAAACCGTAAATTCCGGTAAACGCCGCTGGCTGTCGGATAGACCCACCCGTATCACTTCCCAAAGCCGCATGGGCCATCTGGGCTTGCACTGCCACCGCGCTACCTCCCGAAGAACCACCCGGAACCCGGGTATTGTCAGCCGCATTCAACACGGGGCCAAATGCACTGTTCTCGTTACTAGCGCCCATCGCAAATTCATCGCAGTTGGTGCGGCCAATAAAAATGGCATCCTCATCCAACAAACGCTGAACCACGGTGGCTGAATAAATCGATGTAAATCCTTCCAATATCTTGGAAGATGAACCCACTCGGTGGTCCTTGTAAGCCAAAACATCTTTCAATGCAATCACACAACCTGCCAACCGACCTGCCGTGCCTGCTTTCACCTTCTGGTCGATGGCCTCGGCTCTAGCCAATGCTTCATCGCCCCACACCTCCAAAAAGGCGTTCAAGTGCTTATTTGATTCAATGTTTTTTAGGTAATACTCTACCATTGACACACACGTGATGTGTCCCGCGTTCAGGTCCTCCCGAATTGCAGAAATCCGGCTGTAGTGCTTCAAGATTACTCCTTGTTCTCTTTGGGTTCC
>JACCEC010631938.1_pt1 | contig 24499 bp, 20 predicted proteins | sample 7450121 | NCBI WGS metagenome assembly JACCEC01 (sample SAMN15323455, study PRJNA562643) | freshwater metagenome | isolation source: river surface water | place: USA:Blue River Watershed | collected 2017-08-18 | reverse complement strand
GTTCCTTTGCGGCTAAAAATCTGCGGCTTGAGGCTTGGCGGCGGACAAGCGGCGCAGGCTTGGGCGAGCGGGGCGCTTCCCGGTGACCGGGTGCACGCCGGACCGGCGGCGGCGTCAGGAGGACACGTCGCGGCTCTTGCGGGCCGACGCGCCTCGCGTTTTGGCCAGGCGCAACACGAGGACGAAAGCCGCCGCGGCGACAAGGAGCGGCACGACGTGATAGGGGCTGCTCAGGTGGTGCACGACCTCGCCGGTGAAATCCCAGGTCAAATCGTGGCCGCCGTCGTGGCCGGGGTGGGCATGGGCGAGGGCGGGAAACAGCGCGGCGGACGCGACGACGATACGGCGAAAAAGGGCGGGGGGGCGCATGGTGTGAGGGCTAGCGGCAAGCAGGTCGCGCGCCACCCGGAAATCGGCCGATCTTTCAACCTGTCGCATCCTGCGACAGCCCCGGCTCGCGCCGCGCGCGCTTCCTGCTTAGATCGATTTCGTTCATCGCCGATCCGCGACGCGTTGGTCCGCGTTTGCGTGAGGTGCTGGGCACGCATCCCGCCTTCTTTTCCCATGTCCGCCGCCCTCAGCCTGGATCTTTCCTCCCTCGCCGCCGCCTATGCGGCCGGGGCCACGCCCGTGCAGATCGTGCGCGAGGTCTACGCCCGCATCGCCGCCCGCGGCGACGATCATGCGTGGATCAGCCTTTTCCCGGAGGAAACGGTTTTGGCCGAGGCGGCCGCGCTGGAGCGTCGCCGCGCTTCGGGCGAGTCCTTGCCGCTCTTCGGCGTTCCCTTCGCGGTGAAGGACAACCTCGACGTGGTTGGACTGCCAACGACCGCGGCGTGCCCGGCCTTTTCTTACAAACCCGACGCCGACGCCGAGGTCGTGCGCCGGCTGCGCGCCGCCGGGGCGCTGGTGATCGGGAAAACCAACCTCGACCAATTCGCGACCGGTCTGGTCGGCGTGCGTTCGCCCTATGGCGCGCCGAGCAGCGTGTTCGACGACGACTACATCTCGGGCGGCTCCAGCTCGGGCAGCGCCGTCGCCGTCGCCGCGGGGATCGTCTCCTTCGCGCTCGGCACCGACACCGCGGGCTCGGGGCGCGTGCCGGCCGCGTTCAACAACCTCGTCGGCTGGAAGCCCACCAAGGGCCTGCTCAGCACGCGCGGCCTCGTGCCCGCCTGCCGCTCGCTCGATTGCGTGAGCGTCTTCGCGCTCACCTGCGCCGACGCGGCGGCGGTCGCCGCGGTGGTCGCCGCCTACGACGAGGCCGATCCCTATTCGCGTCCCGCGCCTCCCGGCGCGCGCGGCGAGTTTCCGGCGACTTTTCGTTTCGGTGTGCCGCGCGCCGGGCAGCTCGAGTTTTTCGGCGACGGCGAGGCCGCGCGGCTCTACGCCGAATCGGTGGAGCGCCTGCGCACGCTCGGCGGAGAGTCGGTCGAGATCGATTTCGCGCCGTTTTCGGAGACGGCGGCGCTGCTGTATTCCGGCCCCTGGGTGGCGGAGCGGCTCGCCGCGATCACGCCTTTCGCGGAACAGCATCCGGAGGCGCTTCATCCGGTGACGGCCGCGATCATCGGCGGCGCGAAACGCTTCAACGCCGTCGATACCTTCCGCGCGTTTTACCGGCTGGAGGAACTGCGCCGCGCCGCGTCCGCGGTCTGGGCGGGGATCGACGTCCTGCTCCTGCCGACCACGCCGACGATCTACACGCACGCCGATCTCGCGAAGGAGCCGGTGCTGCTCAACACCCGCCTCGGCACCTACACCAACTTCGTCAACCTGCTCGATCTCTCCGCCCTCGCCGTGCCCGCCGGCTTTCGCGCCGACGGCCTGCCCCTCGGCGTGACCCTGATGGCCCCCGCCTTCGCGGACGCGGCGCTGCTCGCGCTCGGCGCCCGCCTGCACGCGCGGCTCGGCGGGATGCTCGGCGGCACCGACACGCCGCTCGACGTGGTTCCCGGCGCGGGTCTCCACGGTCTTCGGCCGCGAGGCCATCCCGGCTCCTCCGCCGGCACCGTCCTCCTCGCGGTGGTCGGAGCGCACCTGAGCGGGCAGCCGCTCAACGGCCAGCTCACCTCGCGCGGGGCGAGCCTGCAATTCACCACCCGGACGGCCGCCGACTACCGGCTCTACGCGCTTGCCAACACCACCCCGCCCAAGCCCGGCCTCGTGCGCTCGCCGGGCTTGGAGGGAAGGGGCATCGAGGTCGAGGTCTGGCGTCTGGGCATGCACGCCTTCGGCGAGTTCACCGCCGAGGTGCCGCCGCCGCTCGCGATCGGAAACGTGGTCCTCGCCGACGGGATGGTCGTGAAGGGTTTTGTCTGCGAACCCGCCGCCTTGGACCTGGACGCGCGCGAGATCACGGACTTCGGCGGCTGGCGCGCCTACCGCGCGGCGCTGGCGTCCGGAGCCGCGACGGCGGGCTGAACTTCGGCACGCCGGGATCGCTTGTTCCCGAGTCTGTCGCAATTCGCGACAGGCTGGCAGGCAAGTTGCTTATGCGGCGGCTCCAGCCCCCATGACCGCTTCGTCCCGCACGCCCTTCGCCGAGTCCCGCCGCGCCGGTTCCGCCCCGCCTTTCTCCGCGGAGGAGATCGAGGCCGCGGCCAAGCAGGACGCCCTCGAGCGCATGGAGGATCTGCGCTCCTCGCTGCTTCGCACTTTGGAGATTTTGCACGCCGCCCAGGCGCTTTTCGAGGTGAAGCCCGGCGCGACACGCGCGGAGTTTTCGCACTTTGTCGGCCGGGCGCTGGAGCGGCTGCCGGAGTTGCACGCCATCGAGTGGATCCCCCGCGTGCCGGCGGCCGGGCGGGGGGAATGGGAAAACGCCGCGCGCGCCGAGGGGCTGGACGATTTCTGTTTTCGCGAGCGCGACGCCGCGGGCGGGCTGGCGCCGGCCGGCGAGCGCGAGGAGTATTGGCCGGTTGCCTACGTCGAGCCCTTGGCCGCGAACCGTCCGGTGCTCGGTTTCGACTTTCGCACCGATCCGGCGAGGCGTGAGGCGCTCGAACGCGCCGCCGCGAGCGGCCTGCCCGTGGCCACCTCTCCGCTTCCGCTCGCGCAATTGGGGGAGCGGCGGCTGGGGTTTCTGGTCGTGATGGCCGCGCGCGCTCCGGGCGCGGAGGCCACCGCGCCGGTGCCGGGCTGGGTGCTGGCGGTGTTCCGCATCCAAAGCTTCGTGGAGCGCGTGTTCGCTCCGCTGATCGCACGCGGCCTGCGCGTGGAGATCCGCGACCTCCAGGACGAGACCACGCCGCCCTTCGTCGCGGGCGAGGCTCCGCGGTCCGACGCCCCGCCGGCCTGGCTCTACGAACGCGACATGCCGATCGCCGGGCGCGTCTGGCGTTTCACCTTCACGCCGGGTCCGAGATTTCGCTTCGCCGATCCGGATTGGCTCCGGCGCGCGGCGGAGATCTTGCAACGCACCAACGAGACGCTCGAGCGGCGTGTCGCGGAGCGCACCGCCGAGCTCGCCGCCCGCGGCGCCGCGCTCGAGCAGGCGAACGCCGAGCTCCGCGCCGAGGCCGCGCGCCGCGAGGCGGCCGAGTCCGCGCTCGCCCGCGCCGACGCCCAGCTCTCGCTCCTCACCGAGGCGGAGGCGCGACAATGGGCGATGGCCGGGCTGGTGGGTCGCAGCGCGCGTTTCGGGCAGATGTTGCGCGAAGTGCGCGCGGTGCAAGGAGCGGCTCGCACCACCGTGCTCCTCACCGGCGAAAGCGGGACGGGCAAGGAGCTCGTCGCGCGGGCCATCCACTATGGCGGCGCGCAGGCGAGCGCGCCCTTCGTGCGGGTCGACTGCGCGGCCCTGCCGGCGGATCAGGCCGAGGCGCTGCTTTTCGGGCAGGCGCGCGGGGGCGGCTCCGGCCCGGGCGGAACGGCGGAGCGCCGCGGATATTGCGAACTCGCCGAGGGCGGCACCTTGTTTTTCGACGAGGTGGGCGACCTCCCGCTCGCGCTTCAGGCGCGTCTGCTGCGCGTGCTCGAGGACGGCGCCTATCTGCCGCTCGGCGCCCACGCGCCGCGCACGATGAACGCCCGCGTCATCGCCGCCACGCACGCCGACTTGCCCGCGCTCATCGCGGCCGGACGCTTTCGGCAGGATCTCTATTACCGGCTGATGCACTACCACATCGCGGTGCCGGCCCTGCGCGAGCGGCTCGAGGACGTGCCGGCGCTCGCCCAGCATTTCGTGCGCATGCTCTCGGCCGAGCTGAAGCGCGTCGCCCCGCGCCTGCGTCCGGAGGCCTTGCAACGCCTGCTCGCGCACGGCTACCCGGGCAACATTCGCGAACTCAAAAACACCCTCGAACGCGCCATCATCTACGCCGGGCGCGACGAACTCGGCGCCGAGCACATCGTGTTCGCCCCCGGCGTCGGCGCCTCGGCGGGCGCCACGGCCGAGATCGCGACTCCGACGGGCGGCCTTGGCGGGGCGGGGGAGCTCGGGCGCAAATTTTTGTCGGATCTGCCGCTCAAGCTCTCCGAGGCCGAGGACATCCTGATCGCGCGCGCCCTCGCCGTCGCGGAGGGAAACATGTCGCACGCCGCCCGCCTGCTCGGCATCAACCGCGCCAGCCTTTATCGCTGGCAAGACCGGCGCGCCGCCGTCGCGGGGTAAGGCTCGAAGCGGCGGATCGGCGCCTCGTGGCGGTGCTTACTTTACTTTTTAACCCAACTCACTAAGGATTCGGCCAACATGAGTAGCTCGTCCGCCGCCACCACCGCCGACCTTTCCCTGTTGAACGCCGAGGAGCGGATCCGCTGGGCGGCCGCCGAGTTCGGGGACAAGTTGATCCTCACCACCAGCTTCGGGATCCAGTCCGCCGTCATGCTGCACCTCGCCTCGCGGGTCGTGCCGGAGATCCCGGTCGTGTTTATCGACACCGGTTATCTTTTCCCGGAGACCTATCGCTTCGCCCATGAGCTGACCAAGAAGCTCAAGTTGAACCTCAAGACCTACCTCCCGCGCCGCAGCCCCGCGCAGCAGGAGGCGCTCGAAGGCAAGCGTTGGGAGCAGGGGCTCGACGGGCTCAAGGCCTACAATTTCGAAAACAAGGTCGAGCCGATGGACCGCGCCGTGCGCGAGCTCGGCGCCACCGCCTGGCTGGCCGGTCTACGCCGTTCGCAGGCCAGCACCCGCGAGTCGTTGGGCTTTGTGCAGGTGCAAAACCGCATCACGAAGATCCATCCGATCCTCGATTGGGACAACCGCACCGTGCATCGCTATCTCACGGAAAACGACCTGCCGTATCATCCGCTCTGGGACAACGGCTACGTTTCCGTCGGCGACTGGCACAGCAGCGCCCCGCTTCAGCCCGGCATGACCGAGGAGCAGACGCGTTTCGGCGGCCTCAAGCGCGAGTGCGGCCTGCACGAGGTCAGCGGCCGCGGCGACTTCTCGATCTGAGGTCGACGGCGCCGTTCCGGCGGGCGATTCGGCCCCTTCCGCCGCTTCGGCGAAAAAGTTAAGCTCGCGTAAAGATGCCTGCCTTTCGGGCGGCGCTTTGTTTGCGTGCGGCGATGGACAAGCCCGCCGTCGCCCGCTCCGAGCCCCTCTCCTCCGGAAACGCGTCCCCCGCGTCCGGACGCGTGGCGATCCTGATGATCGACGACGACCGCAAGCTCTGCCGGCTCGTCTCCGACTACCTCACGCCGCTCGGCTTCGACGTCACGCCGGAGCACGACGGCGCCGCCGGCGCCCTGCGCGCGGTCGAGCCCGGCGCCGCCTGGCAAGCCGTCATCCTCGACGTCATGCTCCCGGGCCTCGACGGCTTCGAAATCCTCCGCCGCATCCGCCGTGTGAGCGAGATCCCGGTCCTCATGCTCACCGCGCGCGGCGACGAGACCGACCGCATCGTCGGCCTCGAGGTCGGCGCCGACGATTATCTGCCCAAGACCTTTTCCTCGCGCGAGCTGCTCGCCCGCCTCCGCGCCGTGCTCCGCCGCGCCCCGCGGGCCGGCGCCGGATCCGAGACGACCCACGCGGCGCCGCCGCTTCTCGAGATCGTGGTCGGGCCCTTGCGCGTCCGCCCCGAGGCGCGCCTCGCGCTGCTGGGCGACCAGCCGCTCGCGCTGACTCCGGTGGAGTTCGATCTCCTCGCCACGCTCGCCAAGGCGCAGGGACGCGTGCGCAGCCGCGAGGCGCTGCTCGACGAGATTCGCGACCGGCACTACGACGTCTTCGACCGCTCGATCGACGTCCATATCTCCGCCTTGCGCCGCAAGCTCGGCGACGACGCGCGCCAGCCGCGCTTCATCCGCACCCTTCGTTCCGCCGGCTACATGCTGGTCGATCCCGCTTCGCCCCTCGGCTGATCCGCCCCGCGCCCGTCATGCGTTTCCCCCTCACGCTCAAAGTCTCGGCCTGGCTGCTCCTGAACCTCCTCTTGCTCGCCGGCCTCGGCGGCGCCTGGTTGCTGAGTTCGGGTGGCGGCTTCACCTGGAACGCCCTCGTGGCCGGTCCGCTCGGGCGCAACGCCCAGGGCTTCGCCGAGGTGGCCTTCGCGGACATGCGCAATCTGCCGCGCCGCGCTTGGAGCGAAAACCTCGCCCGGCTCGGCGGCGAGCAAGGCGTGCGGATCGCGGTGTTCGGCGAGGATCTGCGCCTGCTCGCCGGCGACGTGGGCGACTTGCCCGAACCCTTTCGCGAGCGCCTGTTGAGCCAACGTCGGCCGCCGCCCGCGCCCGCGGGGCCCGAGGGTCCGGGGCCCGCGCCGCTCCCGCCCGCGCCGCGCGATACCCGCCAGCTCGTGCGCGCGGGAGATCCCGCGGAGTTCTGGTTCGGCGTCCACCTCGGCGCGCCCGGCCGGCCCCGCGAGGTGTTTGTCATCCGCATCCCCGGGCTCTGGCGGCTGATCGATTTTCTCGACCTCGACATCGGCCTCGGCCTCGCCGGCGCCGCCATCGCCGGGTCCATCCTGCTCTGGCTGCCTTTCGTGAGGGCCCACTCGCGCGCGCTGCGTCGCCTCGACCTGGCCACCGAGGCCATCGCCGCCGGACGCTTCGACACCCGCGTGCCGGAGAAAGGTCGCGACGAACTGGCCGCGCTCGGCGCCTCGATCAATCGCATGAGCGGGCGTCTGGAGCGCCTGGTCGACGGGCAAAAACGGTTCCTCGGCGACATCGCCCACGAGCTCGGTTCACCGCTCGGGCGCATGCAGATGGGCGTCGGCATCCTCGAGGAGCGCGCCCCGACGGAGCTTCAGGCTTCGGTGGCGGACGTGTGCGAGGAGGTCGCGCATATGTCGGATCTGGTGGCGGAGCTGCTCGCCTTCACCCGTGCCGGACTCCTGCCCCGCGACGCGGCGCGCGTGCGCGTGGAACTGGTCCCGCTCGTGGCCCGCGTGCTCGCCCGCGAGGCGGCGGACGACGCGGTCGCCGTCGAGGTGCCGGCGGAACTCGCCGTGATGGCGGACTCGGATTTGCTCGCCCGGGCCGTGGGCAACCTGGTGCGCAACGCGATCCGCCACGCCGGCCGCGACGGCGGCATCGCGGTCCGCGCGCGGCGCGAAGGCGACACGGTCGAGCTCGCGGTCGAGGACGCCGGTCCGGGCGTGCCGCCCGAGGCGCTGGCCCGTCTCGGCGAACCCTTTTTCCGGCCGGAGTCGGCGCGGGCCCGCGAGACCGGCGGCGCCGGGCTCGGGCTCGCGATCGTGCGCGCCGGCGTCGAGGCCTGCGGTGGCGCGGTGCGCTTTGAAAACCGCGAGCCGCGCGGGTTGCGCGTGACGCTGAGGCTGGCCGCGGCGCCGCTTAAGGATTGATCGGCCGCCCGACGCGGAGCACTCCGGAGCGCGTGACTACCGAGTGGAAACGCCTGCTGGACTTCGCCGCCTCCGGCGCGAGGCGCCCCTTCGCGTTGGCGACCCTGGTGGGGCGGCAGGGGTCGAGTTACCGCTTGCCGGGCGCGCGTTTGTTGATCGACGCCGAGGGCCGCCATGCCGGCTGTCTGAGCGGCGGTTGTCTCGAGGAAGGCATCGCGCAGGTGGGCCTCCGGGTCTTGCGGACCGGAGCGGGCGAGCGCCTGCATCTCGACACCCGGCCGCACTTCGGTTGCCCCGGGCAGCTGGATATTTTTATCGAGCCGCTGGCGGATGCGGTGCTCGGCGAGATCGGGCGCGCCCTGGCGGCGCGCGAACGCGTCTGGCTGTCGACCCGCTTTGGCGTTTCCCAGGACGGCGAATCGCCCGGCACGCGCGTCGGGCGCGAGCGCTCCGACGCGGAGACGGAGACGACGTGGATCGAAGAGCTGGGCCTTCAACCGCGGCTGGTCGTGGCCAGCGCGACCAGCGACGCCGACGCGCTTTGTGAACTGGCCGTGTGGATGGGATGGGACGTCCGGCGCGTGGTTCACTCCGCGGAGGCGAGGGGCGAGGTCGCGGTTCCGGCCGGGGCGCGCGTGGAGCTCGTTGCGCCGGAGAAACTGGCGGAGACGATCCCGCCGGATGAGCGGACGGCCTGCGTGATCATGACGCATCACCTCGGGCGCGACCTCGCGTATCTCCGAAACGCCTTGGCCGCGGCCTATCCGTATGTGGGCCTGCTCGGTTCGCGTCGGCGCCGCGAGACTTTGCTCGGCGAACTCGGCGACAGCGGCCTGTTGGAGGACGCGTCGGTGGCGGAGCGGTTGCGTGCGCCGGTGGGACTCGATCTCGGCGCGGAGGAGCCGCGCGGCATCGCCCTGGCGATCGTGGCGGAGATCCAAGCCGCATGGGGAAAAGGGGAGGGGCGCCCGCTGCGCGAGCGGTTGGGGCCGCTTCATCTGCGGACGACGGGCGACGTCGCTCCCGCGCGGTGAACACGATGGACTGCGCCGCGATCATCCTCGCCGCCGGCGCGGCGCGTCGTTGGGGCGGCGGGCCGAAGGCCTTGGCGCCTTGGCGGGGGCGCCCGCTGATCGAGCACGCGTGCGCGACGGCGCGGGCGGCGGGCTGCGCACCACTGTATCGCGTGCTCGGCGCCCACCGCGCCGAGATCGAGGCGGGCAGCGCCGCGGACGACGTGACGACGCTTTTCAATCCGGACTGGGAGCAGGGGCTCGGCGGAAGCCTGGCCTGCGCGGCGCGTGCCCTGTTGGCGGACCCCGCGGCGCAGGCCTGCGCGGGGGTGATCATCCTTCTTTGCGACCAGCCTCTGGTGGGCGCCGACTTGCTGCGCTCGCTCCGGGTGGAGGGCGCGCGCGACGGACGCGGAATCGTGTTCTCCGACCACGGCGAAGGCGTGCTCGGGCCGCCGGCCTTTTTCGCGCGATCGTATTGGACGGAGCTGGCCGCGCTGCGTGGCGACGAAGGCGCGCGGCGTGTGGCTCGCGCGCATCCCGGGGCGGTCGCGAGCGTGCCGGCGCCGGCGGCGAGGTGGGACCTCGACACGCGCGAGGATTACGCGCGGCTTTTGCGCAACCTCGGAGACGACGCGGCGTCTTGAAAGTTCGCGCGTCCGGGACAGGCTGGACGCGCTTCGCCTCCCCCCGCCGCCCATGCCCCTCTCCCTTACCGTCAACGGCACCGCGTATCCGCTTCCCACTGATCTCGATCCGAGCACGCCCTTGCTCTGGGTCTTGCGCGACACCCTCGGCTTGGTCGGCACCAAATACGGGTGCGGCCAAGGCCTTTGCGGCGCCTGCACGGTGCACGTGAACGGCCAGCCGACCCGCTCCTGCGTGCTGCCGGTGGTGGCCGTCACGGCGGCGAAGATCACGACCATCGAGGGTCTGGACCCGGCCGGGGCGCATCCGGTGCAGAAGGCGTGGAACGAGCTCGACGTGCCGCAGTGCGGCTACTGCCAGGCCGGCCAGATCATGAGCGCGGCGGCGCTGCTCGCGAACAACCCCGCGCCGGACGACGCGGCGATCGACGCGGCGATGGCGGGCAACCTTTGCCGTTGCGGCACCTACACGCGCATTCGCGAGGGCATCAAGCGCGCCGCCGCGCTGGCGACGACCGGGAAGGAGGCCGCCAAATGAAAAACGCCGACTCCGCCCTTCCGGGCCGCCGCCGTTTCCTGAAACTGTCCGCTCTCGCCGGCGCCGGTCTCGTGCTCGGCTCCTACCTGCGGTTCACGGGCGACGCCTTCGCGGTCGAGCTGCGCGGCGGCGCCGAAGCCCCGCCGGAAGGCGCGCAACTGGGCGCCTTCGTGCGCATCGCCCCGGACGGGCGCGTGTTCATCGCCGCCCACGTGCCGGAGATCGGCCAGGGCGTGCGCACCTCGCTGCCGATGATCGTGGCGGACGAGCTCGAGGTCGACTGGCGGAGCGTGACGGTCCAGCCCGTGCCGCTGGATCCGGCCTTCCGCGGGCAATTCGCGGGCGGCAGCAGCACCACGCCGAGCAATTTCACGCCGCTTCGCCGCGCCGGCGCCGCCGCGCGCGTCATGTTGATCGAAGCCGCGGCGCGCACCTGGGGCGTTCCCGCGCAGGAGTGTCGCGCCGAAGCCGGCGCGGTGGTCCATGCCGCGAGCGGACGCCGCGCGGCCTACGCCGAATTGGTCGCGCTCGCCGCGACGCTGCCCGTGCCCTCCGCGGATTCGATTCCGCTGAAGGACCCGAAGAACTACACGATCATCGGCCGCCGCATCGGGGGCGTCGACAATCCGGCGATCGTCACCGGCCGTCCGCTTTTCGGCATCGATCAGACCCTGCCGGGAATGCTTCACGCCGTCTACGTCAAGAGCCCGGTCTTCGGTGGCAAGGTCGCCTCGGTCGATTTGGAGACGGCGAAAAAGCTGCCCGGGGTGGTCGACGCCTTCGTGATCGAGGGCACGCGCAACCTCAACGGACTCATGCCCGGCGTCGCCATCGTGGCGAAGTCCACCTGGGCGGCCTTTCAGGCGCGCCGCGAATTGAAGGTGACCTGGGACGAGGGCGCGCGCGCGACGGACAGTTGGGAGGGTTTTCTCCGCCAGGCGCGCGAAGCGCTCGCCGCGCCGGGGCAGCAGACGCCGCGCAACGACGGCGACGTCGCGCAGGCCTTCGCCGGCGCCGGGGTCAAGACGGTCGAGGCGGAGTATGTGTATCCGTTTATCGGACACACGAACCTCGAGCCGCAGAACTGCACCGCCTGGTTTCGCGACGGCGCACTCGAGCTCTGGGCGCCGAGCCAGAACCCCGGCTCCGGCCAGAAGTTGATCGCCGACACGCTCGGCCTTTCGCCGGACAAGATCCGGGTCAACATCACCCGCGTCGGCGGCGGCTTCGGCCGGCGTCTCGAGAGCGATTTCATGGTCGAGGCCGCGGCGATCGCGCTGAAGGTCGCCGCGCCGGTGAAGCTCACCTGGTCGCGCGAGGACGACATGCGCCATGACCATTACCGGCCCGGCGGCGCGCACCGGCTGCGCGGCGCGGTGGACGCCCAGGGGGCGCTCCTCGCCTGGCACGGTCACTTCGCCACCTTTGGCAACGCGCCCGGTCGCGCTGGCAGCGGCGCGGGTATCAGCGGCAACGAGTTTCCCGCCCACTACCTCGCCCACTATCGGCAGGAGATGAGCGTGTTGGTCTGCGGCATCCCGATGGGCTACTGGCGCGCGCCCGGCAGCTGCACGCTCGCCTGGGTGACCCAGTGCTTCTTCGACGAGCTCGCGCACGCGGCCGGCGCCGATCCCTATCGGTTCCGGCTCAAGCTGCTGGAGAACCCGCTTCAGCCGCGTCCGCCCCGCGGCGGTTTTGATCCGGGGCGCATGCGCGGCGTGCTGGTCGACGCCGCCGAACGCGCCGGCTGGGACGGCCCGGCGCTGCCGCGCGGGCGCGGGCGGGGCATCGCGTTCTATTTCAGCCACCGCGGCTACTTCGCGATCGTGGCCGAGGTGACGGTGACGCCGGCGGGCGAGCTCACGGTGGATCGGGTGGTTGCGAGCGGCGACGTCGGCTCGCCGATCATCAACCCGAGCGGCGCGGAGAACCAGGTGGAGGGCTCCATCGTCGACGGCTTGAGCGCCGCCTGGGTGCAGGCCGACGATCTGAAGGACGGCCGCGTCGTCGCGGGCAACTTCGACGCGCATCCGATCCTGCGCATGCCGGCCGCCCCGAGGAAGATCGACATCCGCTTGATCCAGACGGACAACGCCCCGACCGGACTCGGCGAACCGGCCCTGCCGCCGCTGGCGCCGGCGGTGTGCAACGCGATCTTCGCCGCCACGGGCAAACGCATCCGCGTCCTGCCCATCGCGCAGACGGATTTGAGCTGGAGCTGAAGCGGACCTAATTCCCAGGGCCGCCGTCGACGTGGGGTGAGATTAAGCGCGCCGGCGGCGGAGGGTGGCCAGGCCGAGGCCGAGCAAGCCGGCGAAAGTGGCGAAGGAGGCGGGCTCGGGGATGGCGATGAAGCGGATGGTCAAATCGTCGATGGCGAGGGCGTGGTCGTTGCGGCTGAGGTCGTCCGAGACGTTCCAGCGCAGCCAGATCTCCTGGCCGGGGGCGAGCGAGATGCCCAGGACGGAGCCGCTGACCGCCACCTGGTTTTCGGGCAAGTTGCCGTTAAGAAGGGCCGAGGTGGTGTCGGTGTGGTTGGGGGACGAGTAGCCCAAGGTGGGAACATTGGTCCAGCTCGTGCCGATGTAACTGCCGGTCCCGGCAGGGTAGATTTCGTAATTGAAGAGGAGGTTATCGATGAATTGGGGCGTATTCGCACCGCGGCGCCACTGTTCGCCGGTGTAGCTAAGATCGAAGCCGGTGATTGTCATGCCTGTGGTGTTGACGAAGCAGATCGCCCACGTGTCTCCCCCACCGCTACCCAAAGCGCGATCAATGGCGCTAGTATTACCGTAGCTGCCGACTCCGCCTGTTGCGTTTATCGCATAAAACGACCCGGACGCATGCCATCCCGGCAACGTGACGTTGTCCGTAAAAGTGTAAATGGTGCCGGAATTGGCGAGGGTGTCGAAGTTCTGGGAGTAGGTGTCGGCTAGGTTGAGCTGGTAGGAGCCGGAGGCGCCGGAGCCGACGATGGAGATCTGGGCGAAAAGGACCGGGGAAAAGAGAAACGGGAGTATCCAAGCTTTCATGACGGATGTGGGGGATTAGAGCGTGACGTGGATCGAGAAGGATTGGGTGTCGGTGCGTCCGACGGGGTCGGAGACCTGGACGGTGACGGGGAAGGAGCCGGAGGTGATGTCGTTGGCGGGATCGGAGTCGGTGTTGAGGGCGTGGAAGTCCCAGACGATGCGGCCGGATTTGGCATGGCGTAGCCCGTCATCGGATCGCATGCAGACGACCCAAGGGGGGGGCCGGGCGAGGAGCCGCCGCGATCCTGTTCGAGCCGGGTTAGCCGCGGCGGCGGCGGAGGGTGGCCAGGCCGAGGCCGAGCAGGCCGGCGAAAGTGGAGAAGGAGGCGGGCTCGGGGATGGCGATGAAGCGGATGTTCAGGTCGTCGATGGCGAGGGCGTGGTCGTTGCGGCTGAGGTCGTCGGAGACGATCTATCGAAGCCAAAGCTCTTTTCCGGGTTGCAGTGATAAACCCGATACCAAGTCGCTTACCGAGAATTTGTTTTCGGGAAGATTGCCGTCTAACGTGGCGTATGTCACGTCGCTGTAGTTTGGCGAAGTGTATCCCAAAGAAGACACTGGTAGCCAACCGGGGCCGGTGATGCCTCCTAGCCCCGCTCCAAAAGAGTGATAGCTGAAAGACATGGAATCCACCATTTGAGGATTATTGCTGCCTCGACGCCATTGCTCGCCCGTGTAGCTGAGTTCGAATGCCGTTATGGTGGCTTCTGTGTTGTTCACCAGTCGGAGCGCCCATATTCCTCCGCCCTCGGCTCCGAGCGCACGATCTGTTGAATTCCCTGTTCCATAACTTGCGGGGCCTCCACTTCCGGGGTTAACAACATAAAACGAATTGTTGAGATACCACCCTGGAAGGGTGCTGTTGTTGGTGAACGTATGAACTGTGCCGGAGTTGGCCAGCGAGTCGAAGTTCTGGGAGTAGGAGTCGGCGAGGTTGAGCTGGTAGGAGCCGGAGGCGCCGGAGCCGACGAGGGAGATCTGGCCGAAGAGGGCGGGCGCGGAAAAAAGGAGGAGTATCCAAGATTTCATGACAGGGATGGATGGATTAGAGCGTGACGTGAATCGAGAAGGACTGGGTGTCGGTTCGTCCGACGGGATCGGAGACCTGGACGGTGACGGGGAAAGAGCCGGAGGAGATGTCGTTGGCGGGATCGGAGTCGGTGTTGAGGGCGTAAAAGTCCCAGACGATGCGGCCGGTCCGGGAATCTATCTCCATGCCGGCCGGAGGCGAGACCAGCGAGTAGCTCAAGTCCGCGTCGAGCTCGCTCTCCGCGACCACCTGGTAGGCGTAGACGGGTTTGAGCGGGGAATTCGACATGAGGATGAGCGAGGCGTTGTGCGGTTTCTGATCGATGGAGAAAACATCGAGGCGACAGGAGCCGGAGGGGGAGGCGAGGAAACCGGTGTCGGAGCCGTCTCGCGCCTCCACGAACTGTTTGATGGAGGCGAGGGTGTAGCGGTCGTTGAAACCCGAGGGCTGGCGATGGTCCAAGGCGAGGCGGCCGTCGATGAAGACCCAGAGGGCGTCATCGGCCTCCATGAAGAACTCGGTCTGGGCGAGATCGTAGTCGAGACGCAGGGAGACGTGGGCGGTGGCGTAGCTCAAGTTGCCGCTGTCGGACGCGTCGACGTCGAGGCGGTGGGGATGCAGGGGTGTCTCCACCGTGGAGCGGGAGCGCTCGGTGTAAGCGGAGGCGGGGGGCGGCGGATTTGGATGCGAGTCGAGCGGATGTGCATGGGGATGTGCGGGAGGAAGCGGGATCGGAGAGGCGGTGTATACGTGGGTGTTTACAAGCGGGGATACGGGTCTGAGAGGCCGAGGACGGGAGATAGAAGCGGACAGAATCGGGCGAAAAAGCGGAGCGCAGGGAGGCGCCTCCGAAATCAACCACACGCGAGCCCCGGAAATCTTAGTGATAATCGGCCGACTGTTTTTTCGCGCCGGGGAATCCGGGCAAAAAAGAGGGACGCACCTACTGGCGTCCCTGAACAGGCACCGCTAAGAGCCTACAACAAGACGCTTTCGATGCGCCCCAGGTCGGGGCGCGTTCGATGCGTTCTGTTGTGTCCTCGGAAATTAGCGGTTTCGTTCAGGACGGCATCCGAAGCCACGCGAAAGGGATGTGTGGTGTCGTGAGTATGTGAATACGGGCGGAAATGGGGTGACGGGTTTGTCGGCGGCCCGGAGCCAACGGAAAGAGGGACTGCGCAATCCCCGCAGTCACGCGCGAGCATTATTTCCAGGCGGAGCTCCAACACCACGCCTCGCCAGATGCGTCGCGGGTGAACCGGGATTCGTGGCCACCTTTACACGAGCTTAATAATTCTCCGGTCCCGTCTTCATACGGGGCTAACGCGCGGGGTGTGGAATGGGGGCATGAACTCCCCCGTTTCCGATTCCCGTCGCCAGGTCCACTTTCTCCGTCGCGCGCAGGCCCGCTTTTCGGTCGCCGCCCTTTTCGCCGCCGTCGCGATGGCGTCCATATCCAAGGGGCAGGACGCGCCGCCGGAGCGTCGTCCCGCGGAGCGCGAAGGCTTGCCCGCCGATGCGCGCGAGCGTCCCGGCCCTTTCGCGATCTTCGACACGAACCGCGACGGCGTCGTCTCCGCCGAGGAGATCGCCGCCGCCCCCGCGGTGCTGCGCCGGCATGATCGCAACGGCGACGGTCGCCTGAGCGGCGACGAACTTCGCCCGCGTCCGCCCCGTCGCAAGGACGGCGCCGCCACCGGTCCTGCGGAAGGCGCGGACGATCGCCTGCCTCCTCCTCCCGGCCCCGACGCGCCCTGATCCGATGAACTCCCGGGCGCTTTTTCTTCTGCTGGCTTTCTCCTCGCTGGCCTGGGCGCAGAACCCGCCTCCGCCGCCGGCCAACGCCGCGTCCGCGCCGGTCGAGCCTCCGCCGGCGGGGCGCCTGGGCGGGCCGTTGACGGGGCTGAACACCGCGCAGCGCGCGGCCTTTGCGGATGGGTTCGCCGCGTTCGCCCAGCGCGAAAACGCGGACAGCGGGCTGGGGCCGATTTTCAACGACGTCTCCTGCATCTCCTGCCATGGCAACCCGGCGCCCGGCGGCGGCAGTCGCCGCTCGGTGGTCCGCTTTGGGCGGATGGAGAACGGCGTCTTCGATCCGCTGGAACGGCTGGGCGGCCCGCTCCTTCAGGATCGCGCGCTTCGCCCGGAGTGGCGGGAACAGGTGCCCGCTGCGGCCAACGTGGTGGCGCATCGCATCACGACGCCGCTATTCGGTGCGGGCCTGATCGAGGCGATACCGGACGCGACCTTGCGCGCGCTGGCGGCGAAGGCGGGGAAACCCGACGGCATCAAGGGACGCGTCTCGGGGGTCATCGATCCGGTGAGTGGCGTCGAGCGCGTCGGGCGATTTGGCTGGAAGGCCCAGCAGGCGAGCTTGCTCGCGTTTTCCGCCGACGCCTACGCGAACGAGATGGGTGTCACGAATCGCTTCTTCCGCGCGGATAACGCGCCCAACGGCAGGCTCGGGGTGCTTGATCGCGCCGACCGGATCCTCGATCCGGAGGACGAGACCGATCCCGACACCGGCAAGGCCGACATCGACCGCGTGGCGGACTACATGCGGCTGATCGCGGCTCCGCCGAGAAACGGCCCGGTCGACGCGCCCCCGGTTCGCGCGGGGCGGGCTTTGTTCGAGTCGTTGAACTGCGCCGAGTGCCACACGCCCTCGTTGCGGACCGGCCCCGCGTCGATCCCCTCGCTCGCGAATCAGACGGTGTCGCTCTACTCGGATCTGCTTCTCCACGACATGGGTTCGCTGGGCGACGGGATCGCGCAGGGATCGGCGGGACCGCGCGAGATGCGCACCGCGCCGCTTTGGGGGCTCGGTCTGCGCGCCGTCTATCTGCACGACGGCCGGGCGGCGACACTCGACGAGGCGATCCGTGCGCACGACGGCGAGGCGGCGGCGTCACGCGTCCGCTACACGCGCCTCGACACGACGCGGCAGCGGAGCCTGATTGCGTTCCTGCGCTCGCTCTAGGGATGGCAGGGAGGCAGGCTTCGGGGCGTGTCGTTCCCGCCCTTGATCACCGCCCATCGCGGCGCCTCGCACGACGCGCCGGAGAACACGCTCGCCGCGCTCCGGCTCGGCTTCGCGCAAGGGGCGGACGCGTGCGAATGCGATGTGCGGCTGACGGGCGACGGGCGCGTGGTGTTGTTGCACGACGAAGACACGCGTCGCGTGGCGGGCGTCAGGCTCGTCGCGGCAAAAACCTCGCTGGAATCGCTGCGGCGTCTGGACGTCGGCGCGGGGAAAGGCGCGGCCCATGCGGGCGAGCGGATTCCCACGCTGGAGGAGGCGGTGGCGGTCGTCCCGGACGGGCGTCGCTTGATCGTCGAAATAAAATGCGGGGCCGAGATCCTGCCGGAGCTCGGGCGTGTGATCGCGGACTCGGGGCGGCCGCGGACGAGCTTTGTTTTGATGAGCTTCGACTTCGAGGTCGCGGTCGAGGCGAAGCGCCGGTTCGGGGATATCGAGGCGCATTGGGTGGTCGAGCGCGAGCGAACCGCGCCTGCGGTGTTGGCGGCGCGGGCCCGGGAGGGCGGGCTCGACGGGCTGAATTTGGACCGGCGTTTCCCGATCGACCGGGCCTTCGTTGCCGCGGTGCGCGAGGCGGGCCTGCGGCTGCACGTGTGGACGGTGGACGACCCGGCGCGGGCGGCCGAGCTGGCCGACGCCGGCGTGGATTCGATCACGACCAATCGGCCGGGGTGGCTGCGCGAGCGGCTGACCGGCCGGGGTTGACCACGGGCGATCCGCCTCCACCGCGTGACCGAGATCAGGGCTGGGTGACCTTGAGACGGAGGAAGAGACGCGTGTCGGCGCCGACGGGGCGATTGTGGCGCAGGGTCTGGGTGCTTCCGGTTTGTTTGACCAGGGAGGAGGTGCCGGCGGCGGCGGTCCACGTCGACAGATCGAGGGATTCCTCGACTTGGAAAACGAGATCGGTCGCGGCGGTGGACTTGCGATAAAGCATCGCCAGCGGGCTGCTCGCGTAGTCGAGGCTCGGGAGGATGGAGGCGTCGGCGCTCTTGGGGTCTCCGCCGAAGGCGCGTTCGAGGAGGTTGCTCACGCCGTCGCCATCGGGATCGGCGCTGTCGGCGGCGTCGCCGGAGTTGTCGGTCGCGCCGAAGTGGGTCTGGCGCCAGGATTGCGCGGCGGTGAGCAGGGTGACGCCGGCCTGCGGGCTGTTGGCGCTCTCGCCGTTGGCGTTGAGCGCGCTGACGACGTAGTAGTAGGTGCCGGATCCGGACACGGTGGCGTCGGAGTAGGTGGTGCCGGCGCTTTGAGCGATCACCACGTAGGGCCCGCCGGCGACGGTGGCGCGTTTGACGTGGTAGGACGTGGCGGAGGCGGCGGCGGGCCAGCTGAGCGACGGGCCCGAGACTGTCGCCGATCCGGCGAGGCTGGCGGGCGAGGCGGGGAGGACCGGGGCCGGGCTGTAGAGGAGCAGCGAGGGCGGCAGCGCGCCTTGGGTGAGGCGGACCTCGTCGATGTTGCCGAAGAAGCGGTCGGTGTGGTTGCCGCCGTAGAGACCGCGGCCGACGGTGACGACGCCGGCGTCCCAGGCGGAGCCGTCGCCCGCGCCGAGGGTGAGGGATGAGTTGGCGCTGGCGGAGAGGTCGAGGGTGCCGAGCTGGGTGTAGCTCGCGGCGCCGTCGGTGATGTTCTTCGCGTAGAGCGAGAGCGTCTTGCCGTCGGAGCTGGCGGCGATCGCCTGCCATTTCGTCGAGACGACGGCGTTGGCCGCGGACTGAAGATTCCAGCGGTTGCCGGCGCTGTCGGTGAAGTCGATCGCGAGGACGGCGTTGGGGCGCACGGAGAAGTAGAGGGCCGCGATGCCGGTCTCGCCGGCGAAGGCGCCCTGGCTGTCGCGTCCGATCACGGTCTGGAAGCCGTTGTTCGCGTTGTCCGGATAGATGGCGGCCTCGAGCGTCCAGCGCGCGGGGCGCCAGCCGGTGAGCGCGGTGCCGATGGCGGACATGGCGGGATAGGCGTTGGCGTTCTGGACGCTGCGGGTGTTGGCGGCGCCGGTCTGCGGGGTGGCGGCGGCGGGGACGGAGGCGCGATACGAGTGCCAGTTGGCGGCCCAGGCGGAGAGATGGTTGGCGCGTCCGGAAACGTCCTTCAGGCTGCCGTCGTATTGGCCGGCGGCGGCGGCGAGGTAGGGGACGTAGGCGTCGGCCGCGCCTTCCTCGAAGTTCCAGTAGGCCATGGTGAGCGGGGTCGCCGCGGAAAGCGCGGCGCTGTCGGGGCTGGCGCCGAGGGCGTTGCCGGCGACGACGATGTAGTAGTAGGTCGCGCCGGCGGTCAGCCCGCTTTGCACGAAACTCGTGCCGGCGAGGCCGGTGGCGACGGTGACGTAGGGCCCGGCGAGGGCGGTCGCGCGTTTCACCGAATAGCTCTGCGCGCCGAAGGCGGGGCTCCAGTCGAGACGCAGCTGCGTGGCGCTCAGGACGGTGAAGCCGAGCCCGGCGGGCGCGGGCGGGGCGGAAGGCGTGGTGCTGGCGACGATGAGCTTTCCGCTCGAAAGCTGGGAGGTGTCCCAGCTCAGTCCGGAGGCGAGGGCGGGGAGGGACTGCGAGGCGAAGGAGCCGGAGAAGGAGCCGGCCTGGAAAATCTGGAACGTGTCGCCGTAGGCGAGGGTGCCGCCGGCGTTGGTGACGACGAGGGCGCCGCCGTAGGCGAGCGATCCCGTGACCTTGAGGCGGTCGGCGGTGGAGAGCGCGCGGTTCAGCTCGATGCGGGTGGTGGAGCCGGCGGCGAGCCCGACGTTGCCCCCGACGGAGAGCGTGCCGACGCCGTCGCCGGGCGAGAGGGTGGCGCCGGACAGGACGGAGACGGAGCCGCCGACGGAGCCGTTGCCGGAGAGGGTGGCGCCGGTCTGGACCAAAACCGCGCCGGTGACGGTGCCGTTGTCGCGAAGCGTGCCGGTGCCGGAGAGGGTGGCGGAGGGGATGCGGCCGGCGGAGCCGATCAGGAGGGTGCCGGCGCTGACGGTGGTGGCTCCGGTGTAGGTGTTGGCGGCGGACAGGGTGAGCGTGCCGGCGCCGGACTTGGCGAGCGCGCCGGTGCCGGAGATCACGCCCGCGAGCGTCTGGTCGGCGGAGCTGGCGTAGGAGAAGACGGCGTTGTTGGTGACGGGCATCCCGTGGTTGCCGTTGTTGAGGCGCCCGGCGCCTCCGACGGCGAAGGTGCCGGCGCTGACGATGATCTCGCCGTTGTGGGAGTTGTTCGGGTGGGTGAGCACGAGCGTGCCGGTGTCGTCCTTGATGAGCATGCCGGCGACCGGATTGCTGCCGAGCGGGGCGGTCTGGAGGACGGCGCCGGCGGCGGGGCTGGAGAGCGGCACCGCGATGGTGAGGGTGGTGCCGGGGGCGGGGCTGAAAATGGCGGCGCTGACGTCGACACGGATGCCGCGGTTGGCGTCGTCGATCGTGAGGGTCTGCGTGGTGCGCAGGACGCCGCGGTTCAGCGTGAGCTGGTCGGCGGTGAAGCCGGCGGGGTTGGCGCCGAGCCGGGCCTCGGAGTCGATGACGAGGGTGCCGAAACGGCCGTCGCCGACGATGATCTTGCCGGTGAAGGCGGAGTTGGAGCCGCCGAGCGTCGTTTGATTTTCGGTGAAGAGCAGGGGGCCGGTGCCGGCGAGATTGGCGCCGAGGTTGATCGCGCCCCAGGCGCCGCGGATCTGGCTGAGGCTTTGCACGGTGAGGTTGCCGGCGAGGGTCTGGAGGGCTCCGCCGTCGCCGAGCTGGATCAAGGTCGCGCCGTCGAAGCGGAGGTCGTTGACCGTGGTCGTCTTCGCGGCGTTTCCGGCGAGGTAGAGGCTGCCGTTGGCGATGGCGAGGGACTTGCCGGAGAAGGTGCGGCTCACGTTGTCGTAGGGCGTGAGCAGACGCAGGCCGCGGCTGTCGTAGTCCTTGGCGGAGGAGGGGGCGAGCGCATCGCTCCAGACGCCGGCGGCGGCGAAGGAGCTGGAGCCCCAGGCGTCGTTGTTTTTGAGGATGACCCTGGCGTTGTCCCAATTCGCGCCGAGCAGGTAGTTGCCGCGAACCTGGGCGTCGGAGAGGGCGACGGTGCTGACGCGAAGCTCGTGATAGTCGATGTTGGCCATGGCGTCGCCGCTCCAGAGGGAGCGACCGAGCCAGTTGTTGACGTCCTCCAGTTGCGAGAGATGGAAGGCGACGTCGAGGGAGGCGACGGGCGAGCCGTTGCGATACCAGCGCACGGTGCCGCCGGTGGCGGTGTCGGTGAAGGTGAGCGCGTAGTGGTAGAGGGCGCCGGCGGCGGAAGGCACGCCGGAGTCGGCGGTGGAGCCGGCGCCGTCGAGCCGGGCCTCGAGGCGTTGCTGCCCCAGGTCGGTGCCGATGGCGGCGGTGAGGGTGAGCGCGTCGGAGGCGGAGGTGGATCCGGGGGCGGCGCCGCCGGGCTGGCCGGTGTATTCGCCGGCCGCGCCGAGTCCGTCGCCGGCCTCGGCGGCGCGGCCGATCTCGAGCAGGCGCATCCAGTTCTGGGCGGAGCGGGGCGTGGCCCAGATCTCGACGGTGCAGTTGGTCAGCGACGATAGGATGCCGTTGGGCAGGTCGACGTAGGCGGCGATGGAGTTGGCGGCGGTGTTGCCGGTGGTGCCGCCGGGCAGGCGAAGGCCCGAGCCGGTGAAGGTCGCGCCCTGGCCGCGGACCACGGCCTGGGCGCCCGAGACGGAGTCGGTGATCACGGCGCCCGCGGCGGCGGAGCCGGCGGCCTGGGTGAATTGCCAGCGGTGGCGGACGGCGTTGAGCGCGGAGCCGGCGACGGGCCGCTCGAAGGCGTCGGCGCGGCCCTGGGCGGAGGTGCTGAAGAGGTAGGCGTCGTCGCCGCCGTAGACGGGCGAGCCGAGGCAGTTGCCGGTGCCGAGGAGGCGGTTGCCGTTGAGCCAGATGTTGGGGTTGCTGAAATAGCTCTGGGAGCCGCCGCCGCAGTAGTTGTGCGCCATGATGGTCTTGGGGTCCATGGCGGCGTCGCGGTGGTCGCCGCCGAGGTTGTGGCCGAGCTCGTGCGCGATGACGTGATACCAGAACCACTGCGACTCGTAGGCGGAGTATCGGCCGGGTTGATACGCGTTGGCGGCGGCGCCGGTGTCATAGGCGTCGAAGACGTAGGCCACGAGATCGGCGCCGAGCTGGTCGGCGTAGTTCACGACATCGGCGACGTTGGAGTCATAGGAGGCCAGGCGGCCGCACATGTCGGCGGTTCCGAACCAGCCGGTGACGTCCACGGCCGACTGCTTGAAGCCGGCCACGCGGATGCGGGCGGGCGAGCCGCTCGCCAGGTGGGACCAGTTCGTGCTCGCGACCTGGGCGTAGACGTAGGCCTCGAGCTGGGCCTGGCCGCCCATGCTGTTTTTCCAGGTGGCGGGATAGCCGACGACGAGATCCGACTCCGCCTCCGCCCGGGCGGCCGAGGGCAGGCAGACGGCGGCGAGGAACAGGCCGGGAACGAGAAAAAGGAGGCGTCGGAGCGAGGCGGACATGGCGATCAAGGGGAACGGAAAGGGCGGGGGTGGGCGGGAGCGCGGCGCGAATCAGTTTTGCGCGGTGAGCGGGCCGCCGCAGGGCATGGGGGCGTAGACGGCGGGATCGATTTCCTTGAGGATCACCTCGCCCGGTTCGCGCGCGTCGGCGGCGATGTAGAGGCCGTCCGAAGGCGACAGGATGTTGAAGGACTCGCAGGCCCCGGAAAAACCCACGCAGGCGAGCGAATCGAGCCGTCCGGCGATGCGGCCCATCACGGCTCCGCGATGGCCGTCGACGCGGGTCTCGAGCACCTCGACCTCGACCTCCTTGCCGTCCAAGGCGGGCAGGGTGAGGCGGGTGAGCGGCTTTCCCGAGGCGCGGGCCTGCTCGAGCAGCAAGGCGACGGGTTCCTTCCGGTAGACGAGCTGACGGCGTTTGATCCGATCGTTCTCCTCCATCATGCGGGTGAACTCCTCCGGATTGTGGGCGAGCCGTTCGATGACCTCGGGCGTCTTCGCGTCATCGCGCGTCCAGGCGTGCCGTTCGGTTTCCTGGCTGGCGGCAAGCGGCCGGAGGACGACCTCTTCCCCGGAGGGATTCGCGCGGGCGGAAACGGGCGTCGTGGCCGCCGGCGCGGAGACGGCCGCGGCGACGGGCGAGGAAGCCGGAGAAGGGACGCGCCCCGCGATTCGCCAGAAATAAGCGCCCAGGGACAGGGCAAGAACGAGCGCGCCGAAAACGAGACGGCGGGGAAGACGGGATTTCATGGAGTGAGGGGGAACGCTATCGAAGCGGGGAAAGGGGAGCGGATAACGACAGCGAACGGCGAAAGCCTGTCGGTCGGAGGCGGGCGGGTGCTGAGGGTGAAACCAAGGGAATGCCCGGGGCCGTTCTCGTGACCTGCTCCTTATCTTGGCGGGGCGGGGGCGATTCTGGGTAGGGTTGGTAGAATAAACGCATTCGGCCCGGGATTACGCCAAGATAGGACCGATTTTCGCGTTTCCGGTGCGTCGGCCTGGTTCCGTCGGTGACCGATTGGTTCCATCTGAGCGGACGGAACATCGATCCAATCCGCTTACGCGACCCCGTTTGTTTCCGGGCCGGCGCTCACCAAGGGCCTCGAAGGCAATCTGTTGACGAGGAGTCGCGCACGCCTTCGGGATTTGCCCGAAAACCCTGAGCGGAGCGCGATGTCGCGCGACCCCTTGGGGGAAACCTCGGAAAGGGACGCGCTCGTCGTTGGTCGCTCAAACGACGGCGCCCACGCCGCTCGCGGACTTTTCTTTGAAGGCGTAGGAGACGCTCGATCCGGTGGATACGATGCGAAGGGGGAAGTGCCGGGCGAGCGCGTCCGCCATGGGTTTACCGAGCCTTTTCAAGCACTTCCTGGAAAGGTGGATCTCGACCCGGTCGTCGGCGAGCCCGTGGATTCGGCCGAACTCCGCGGCCTCCGCACGAATCAAACTCGAAAGGCCTTTGGCTCCGTATCCGCAGAACTTGATCGCCTCCTTGTAGTGGGCCAAAAACGTCCCGTTTTCGTCGCGCATCAAGAACTCGAAGCGCTTGCCGTCGTCCGTTTCGACGCGGACAAAATTGAAGTCCTGGTCCACGGCGGTGGTCCAGATGTCCACGGGGCGCAGTCCCGAGGACATGAGCTCCCGCAGGTAATCGAGATTCGTTTCAACCACTCGCCTTTTCATCCTGACTTTCCACGCGTGGGGATATCGAGACGTCGTCGTGGCACGCGAAAGGTGTGACGACGTCCGCGAACAGCCCGGGCCTCGCCGGCGATCTTGCGGTCGCGGGAAAGGCCGGGCGCTCGCCCGAGCTCAAGGTTGGGCGAACTTGATGGCTCCCGACGAAACCGGCCCGCCGGAGCTGTTCGCCGGGACGAGGAAGAATCCGCCTCCGATCAGTTCGGCTCCGTCCGCGGTCGCGGGCTGAAGGAGCACGCCATTGAACGCGATCTTGCGCGCGGCCAGGGG
>JACCEC010661022.1_pt1 | contig 24517 bp, 32 predicted proteins | sample 7450121 | NCBI WGS metagenome assembly JACCEC01 (sample SAMN15323455, study PRJNA562643) | freshwater metagenome | isolation source: river surface water | place: USA:Blue River Watershed | collected 2017-08-18 | reverse complement strand
TCCCCGCCGCCGCGCTCCTCAATACTGTCAAGCAAACTGTCCACCAGTTGCACCAAACCTGGCTCCATTTCGGCAATGGCACGGCGGGTAAGTGCCCCCATGATGAGCTTACGCACCCGGGTGTGCAACGGCGGATCGTTGAAAACAAGGCTGGTTGTGTGGTGCTCAAAAAGCGGTGCATGATTTGCACTGTCATACGGTGCGATGTTGTACTTTGGATCAAACTCAACGCGTTTGTCGGCACTGAAGTTCTGCGCGTCCCGATACACGGCCACTACATCAGCGTATCGGGTCAAGAAGTAGCTACCATCGGGCATCAACCGTACGGGTTGGCTCTGCCGCAAGGCTGAGTACACGGGATATGGATTGGCGTAAAAGTCTGTGGGCAGTTCGCGCAGATCAAATTGTTGGGCGATGTCCTGAGCGCGTGAACTCGTCATGGACGGGGTGATGATGGCTTGCATCAACGTCAACGTTCGATTCACACAGAGAGATTTGAATCACTTCTTCTTGTTGACTGCAGCCTTGAACGAGGCTCCTGCCGAGAACTTCGGCACTGTGGCTGCAGCAATCTTGATAGGGGCACCTGTGCGCGGGTTCTTACCGGTTCGAGCAGCACGCCGAGTTGCCTTGAAGGTCCCAAACCCAATCAACTGCACGTCTTGTTTCTTGGATACAGACTTGACGATAGTCGATAGCAGAGACTCCAGCGCACGACCAGCAGCGGCCTTGGAAAGATCCGCTTCTTTTGCGATCGTTTCAATCAATTCACTCTTGTTCACACACTGCTCCGTTGGTAAGTGAGTGTCAATTTTGGCAAACTGTCCTTCGGGATTGACCTAGTATTTCCACCCTCTTGTGTCCGATGCAATATTCCTCTTGACGGATTTCCCGACATTCAAACAACTCGTACCTGCGAAGGCAATCGCCTTCTTTTCTATAGTGCGCTAAGCTCTTACGATCCATCTGAGGAACAACATGATTACAAACATTTTTTTGTTGGCTCTCGCCATATGTCTGCCTTTTTCGACCCTGGCGCAGCACAACCACGGAGCTCAGACGCCCTATGCCGGGATGCAAAACCGAGCCATCAAATCGCTGTCCGACAACGACATCCAAGAACTTCGGCGTGGTGGGGGTTGGGGCCTGGCCCTTTCCGCTGAACTCAACGGCATGCCAGGCCCAGCGCATCTGCTGGAACTCAAGGACAAGATTCCATTGACTTCAGACCAAGTCACCAAGACCCAGGCCCTATTGGATGAAATGCGCAAAGCCGCTATCCCCACTGGCGAGCGCCTGATTGCAGCAGAGAAAGCGCTGGAAGCCGCTTTTGCAGCCGGCAAAGTGGATGAGCCATCGCTGCGCCGCTTGCTGGCCGAGGCCGAGTCGGCAAGGTCCGACCTGCGCTTCATCCATCTCTCACAGCACTTCAAGACTGTGCAGTTCCTCAAACCAGAACAGATCCAGCGGTACAACGTCCTTCGCGGCTATGCCGACGATCCTTGTAAGAGCATTCCAGCTGGTCATAACCCCGAAATGTACAGGCGACACTTGGGGTGCAGTTGACTGCTGCACCAGTTGTTCACTCGAACACATCGCTGTTTTTCAGAGAGCAGGACATTGAAACCCCGAGTCCTGACAAGCCATCAGAGCTCAGACCGCGATTCAAAGTCCATTGAAATCAATCTTCCTTGATATTTTTTAGCTTGATGACTCTGCTCCAGAACTCAATTTCGTGAGTCATATCCTTGATGAATTGCTCTTGTGAATTGGCGACAATTTCATTGCCGCCTTTGAGAGCTCGCTCTCGCACATCGGGCAGGTTCATGATCCGCACCATCTCGCTGTTCAATTTGCTTGCGATGTCAGCAGGCATTCCCGGTGGCCCCAGGAGTCCTAACCAGATGAACGCGTCCAAACCGGGAAACCCCACTTCACCCAAAGTCGGGACATTCTCTGCAATCGAAACGCGTTTGTCTGAAAACGTAGCCAGGCCGCGCAGCTTGCCAGCCTCCACCATAGGTTGGGAATTCCCCACACTGTCGCAGAACATTTGCGTATCACCTGCAATGGTGGAAGCCTGAGCAGACGATGCCCCTTTGTAGGGCACATGGGTGATATTGATTCCTGCCGCAATATTGAATAGCTCGCAAGCGAGATGACCTCCACTACCCTGACCCACACTGGAGTAATTCAACTTACCACTGTTGGCTTTTGCGTACGCGATGAATTCCGGGACTGTTTTGACGGGAAGATTGGGATTGATCAGCAAGTACATGGGGTACTTGATGGCAATACTGATCGGCGTGAAGTCCTTGATGGAATCGTAAGGTTTGGGGTTCTTGAGGAGCACACTTATCAAATGTGCACTGTTGGAAGTGAAAAGCAGTGTGTATCCATTCGGCGGAGATTTGATTACCAGGTTGTTTCCCAGAACACCCGTTCCACCGGGCTTATTTTCCACCACCACGGGTTGACCCCAACGCTCTTGCATCTTGGCCGCCACCATGCGAGCATAAGTATCGGTGGGCCCACCAGGTGGAAAGGGAACGATCATCGTTATCGCTCTGGAAGGATAACTGGCGGCAGTTTGAGCCTGGGCCAGGCAGCCACCTGCAACCAACCACACAACTGCCAGTAGTGAGTGAAAATTTCGAAAGCGTGCCATCTCATGTCTCCACAAGTGATACGCTTCAGAATGTAGGCAGTCGTGTGAATCTTGTCAACATCAAAGGCGCATTGATGGATTCAGGCCACGGACTGTCCTTCGAATAATGATCCCCTCGATAGCAAACTTAGGAGACAACTCATGGACACATGGAAATCAGAAATACGCGATGGCATGCTCATTGACTGGGATAGACCCATCGAGATGGACGATGGGCTTGTGTTGCGAGCGGACATCTTCCGTCCCATTCGACAAGGAAAGTTTCCAGTGATTTTGTCCTATGGTCCCTACGGCAAAGGATTGGCTTTCCAAGAGGGTTACAAAACAGCGTGGGAGATCATGGAGCGCGAGAACCCTGATGTGATCAGAGGCTCCAGCAACAAATATCAAAATTGGGAAGTCGTTGACCCCGAGAAATGGGTCCCCGACGACTATGTCTGTATCAGGATCGATTCACGTGGTGCGGGAAGATCACCTGGATTCATGGATCACAACAACGCCCGTGAGACTCGAGATATTCATCTTTGCATTGAATGGGCAGCACAGCAAGCCTGGTCAAATGGCCGCGTTGGCATGAATGGCATCTCCTACTACGCGAGTAACCAGTGGCGCGCAGCCGCATCGAAGCCCAAGCATTTGGCAGCCATATGCGTCTGGGAAGGCTGGAACGACAACTACAGAGAATCCAACCGGCACGGCGGGATTGCGTGTTCGTTTCGAAAAAACTGGCTTGAAATGCAGGTGAAAACTGTCCAGCACGGTGTCGGCGATCGCGGCAAGCGGAACCCGATTACCGGTGAAACGGTATGCGGGCCGGAGACATTGTCAGAATCCGAGTTGCGTCACAACATCGAAGATGTATGGAAACGTATCATGGACAATGAAATGATCTGTGATTGGTATGAAGAGCGCTCTGCCAACTTAGACCTTGTAAACATCCCTCTTCTCAGCGCCGCCAACTGGGGGGGGGCAAGGCCTGCACACTCGCGGCAATTTTGAAGGATTTGTCCGTTCCAAATCCAAGAACAAGTGGCTGGAGGTTCACGGAGGGTCGCACTGGGCGCCTTTCTATACCGACTATGGCATAGGCATTCAAAAGAAATTTTTTGATTTTTACCTCAAAGGCAAGAAGAACGGTTGGAATAAAACCCCCAAGGTGTCCTTGCTGGTCAGAAGTCCAGGTGAAAAATTCACTCCGCGCTCAGAAAACGAGTGGCCGTTGAAGCGCACCCAATGGACCTCTCTTTATTTGGAACCGCAGAACAAAACTTTTTCACAATTCCCGTTAAAGCGAGCAGCACAGGTCGAGTACGACATGATGGGCCATGGCGTGACGTTTGCCTTTCCGCCACAAACACAAGACGTTGAGTTAACAGGGCCCATGGCTCTGAAATTATTCATCTCCTCGTCGACCATTGATGCCGACATATTTGCCATCGTCAGAGTCTTCGACCCACACGGCAAAGAAGTTTTATTCCATGGAGCTCTTGATCCCAAAACGCCTATTGCGCAAGGCTGGCTGAGAGCATCGCATCGCAAATTGGACAAGAAAAAAAGTTTGCCCTATCGCCCATGGCATACGCACGATGAAAAACAACCCCTCAAGCCAGGCGACGTGTACGAACTAGACGTTGAAATCTGGCCGACCTGCATTGTGATTCCCAAAGGCTACAGCCTTGCGTTATCCATCCGCGGTCGTGACTATGAGCACGATGATGCAGCAGCCGTGTTATCCAATATGAAAAACCCCATGAAGGGCTGCGGACCTTTCACCCATGAAGACGAGCAAGACCGACCCCCAGCCATTTTTGGGGGCAAAGTCACACTGCACATGGGGCCACAGCATCAGGCAAGGTTGCTGGTGCCGGTCATCCCGAGGAAGTCAACCAGAACCCGCTGATATTGCGCATCGCGTGGAACAACGTCGTATAACTTCATCAATGAATCACTCGAGCCAGATGATCCATGAACCGAAGGCTGTGAGCCTCACCGCTTGATTTGCACGGAGGAAAAGCAAGGGGTCAAACTCAGCGATGAATTTGACCCCAGGTGGTGATTGGTGGCGGATGGTTGACCGTGTGCCGACCGGCTTCCCGAGCTGATGAGCACTGGTGCGGGTTGCTGCGGATCAAGCGCCCAGCAGGCGGCGAGCAAGCACGCTCTGCATATCACGGCGTCCGTCCGCAATCAGGTACATGATGACTTGGCTGCCTATGACACGGTAGATCACGCGATACGGCTTGAACAATGTCTGGCGGTACTCCTTGATGCCAAGGCCGACCAGTTCCCTCGGATAGCTGCCGCGTTCCGGGAATCTCGACAGGCTCTGTACAACTTCCATCAACGCATCCAACACATGGTTGGCGTTGGCTACGCAATCGAATTCGGAGATGTAGTCGTGGATGGCCTCCAAGTCCTGCACGGCACCATCGGTGAGAAAGACCTCAAACTTGGCCGGTGTGCCAGACATCAGACGACGGCTCGCTTGGCGCGAAGACGGGCAACGACATCGGCCACGGGTTTCACCTTGCCAGCGGCCATGTCCTGGTTGCCTAGCGCAAGGATTTTCAGCAGCGCCAGCGTTTCTTGCGTCTCTTCGAACGAGGCTACATCCTGCAGGACAGCCTTGGCCTCACCGTTTTGGGTGATGACCATCGGTGTACGCTGCTCTGCGAGGTGCGTCAAAACCTCGGCTGCGTTGGCTTTGAGATAGCTGATCGGCTTGACTTGTGACGAGTAGCGCATGGCAGGGCCCCGAACTTAGATGAGACTTAATATAGTCTTTTTATGGTTCGATGGCAAGATGTGAATCAGAACCGACCCTGTACCCCATCGCTCTGTGGCCACGTTGCCGCTTGTCCCACAACCGCAGCACCGCCGTGGACAACTCTGCACCTGTCACAATCGCCCGCTGTCTCTTTGTCTCTTGGGGTAAAACTGTTCAGACAAGCTGGGCCACTTCTGTTGGGTGATTTATCACTCATCGCGTCACTGCACAGGGTTGGCGAAAGACCGTAACCAGGGATCGAGGTGACCGATGTCAAACTTGCCGGACTCGAACATCTGCATCATCTCCGCATAGATTTGCTCGGGCGCACGCTTCAAGTGCCAGCCGTTGACGCGCAGGAATACGTCGGACGCGGCAAAAGCGATGCGCTTGTTTCCATCCACGAACGGATGGTTGACCGCCAGGCTTTCCATCAATGCGGCAGCCTCAGCCACGATGTCTTCGTAGTAGCCCGTCTGCGGCCGGAATAGTGCAGCCTCGAGTGCCCCGAGATCTCGCACGCCCGGAGCGCCGCCATACCGCTGCATCAGCACGCTGTGCATGCCGAGCACATCGGCGACGGTCAGGTAGTCGCGTGCCACGATTTACTTGGCCAGGTCGCGGTAGAGGCTGTCAAACTCCTCCAGACTGGAGGCGAACGCGGTCATCACATGGCGACGGGGACGCTCTTTCTGTTGCCGGTCGATGTAGTCGCGCAGGGCATCATCGAGCACGGCCTGGAACTGGCGTCCCTGGCTTTCTGCGATGTGGCGCAATGCCGCCAGCACATCGGGTGCGGCTTGTGACGAAAACTTTTCGCGTGTGGCAGTGGTCATGGCATCTTGATCATGATTTATCTTGATGTTTCATGATAAATCAAGATGGGAGCTTGCGCTAGCGTCGGCTGACCCTTCTGTAGCCCGCCATCATCCAGGCCATCCTGGCCGGGCAGCAGCCCCGCTGCAGTGAATTTCCTCGGCCAGCGCCTCGAATCCCATGGTGGCGTTGACAAGGTCGCGCAGGATCAGCTTGGCAGACTCCGGCTCGCCGTTGACGAACAGAGTGATCGCCTCGTCGAGTATAGACATTCCCCCGATTCTGCTCGCCAAACACCACCGTTGGGCGGATGCCCGAACCACCGCATAGGATGACAGGGGTGACGTTGATCATGCTTTTTGAGTCCCTTCCCCGCCAGACTTTTCAACCTCGAACCTTAGCGCCTCGATTTCTGCCTTCAAGGCTTCATACTCATCTATTTTCCGCTTCAGAAACCGGTGCGTAATGGCGGCCTTTTCAGCCATAACTGTCAAGTGACACGTCCCCCTGGTCAAAACCGATCCTCTGGTTACCAATGTCACTGGTGAGCTTCGAAAATTTGTAACGTTGCATGGGTCACTTCATGGGACGGAATCGATGACTTACTGGCAGTCAGCGACCCAGTTCTCCAGTTCGAGCGCTGGCACCCGCTCAAATTCCGCAACGTTGTTGGTGACCAGTACCAAGCCTTCGCTCCTGGCGTGAGCTGCAATGTGTAGGTCATTTACCCCGATGGGTTGGCCGATTTTTTCAAGCGCCGCGCGGATGGCGCCATAGTGCTGGGCGGCCTTCATGCCATAGGTCAGCACTTCCAAGCGGCTACAAAAGTCCTCGATGGCCGCCAAGTTCTCATTCACACGCTGACTTTTCTCCGCGCCGTGCATCAGTTCGGCCAGGGTGATCGACGAGATGGCCATGCGACTGGCATTGGCGTTAAACGTGGCAAGTACCTCGACCGGGCGACGCTTGAGCACGTAGATGACGATGTTGGTGTCGAGCAGGTAACGCAGCATCAAAACGCTTCCCGCTCTGGTTGCTGCTGAGACGCACGCTCGGACAGGAAGTCGTCACTCACACGCGGTCCATCCAAAAAGAAGCTGTCCCAGGTTTGACCGATGGGGGCGATGATGCGTTCTTGACCTTTGACGCGTATCGCCACCTTGTGCACACCCTCGGGCAAACGGACATCCAACGGCAGCCGGACGGCTTGAGTACGGTTGTTGACGAATACGGTGCCGATTGACATGCTGTGCTCCTTCTGAGGATCTATATGGCAAGTGTATATGGCAGCCCGGAACCAGTCAAGTTGACCGCAGGCGGTGCTTCAGGTCTGGCTGACAGCGCGAATGATTTTTCATCTATCAAATCCAATTAGAGAATATCTGCCAGTTCCAACCAGGCACTCGTAAGTTGTTGATTTATATAGACTCAGCCTGGAGAACGCTCGCGAGGCCAGAGGAGAAAAACAGAGATATCTGCTGTTTTTTTGGGCAAAAACGGTGGATTTATGGTGGCCAACGCTCGCCAGGCAGCGTGCGTAAGTGGTTGTCACCGTTGGGAAAATCCAAAAAAAACCCAACCGGATAAGGGTTGGGATTTAGGGGATATGGTGGTGCCTCGACACCACGGTTCAAACAACACTCTCAAGGCCCCTGATGGCTGCGAGGGGCTCGACGATATTCTGCCGTAAACCCCGGTGACGTTTTCCGATAAAGCGTGAAACCCTCAGCCGTACTCAACGTTCCCATGCCTATTTTCTAGGCACGCCGGGCAAGAAACCTCGACATCACAGTCCACGCGTACTGCGGGCAAAGATGGGCCTGGCAGACACGGTTCAGCCAGACCCCACCCAAGACAATGCAATTGCATTGACACTAGCAAGGCGAATGCATTACCATGACTGCACAAGACCTTCCACACCGGAGATCACCATGCCCGCCACCCTTGAAGCCGAATCCACGCTGACTGATCGTTACCAGACCACCGTGCCAGAGACCGTTCGGCGCGCCCTGCGCCTGCGCAAGCGCGACAAGATCCACTACGACATTCGCCCGAGCGGCGAAGTGGTCCTGACCCGCGCCAGTGACGCCGAAGCCGATGACCCCGTATTGGGCCAGTTCCTGGGCTTCTTGGCGCACGACATCGCCACCCACCCCGAACGCCTGCAATCGGTGAGCAGCAGTTTCGTCCAACGTGTTCAGTCGCTGGTCGGTGAGGTGAACGTGGATTTGGACGCCCCGCTGTCGGAAGACGATGAATGAGGGCTGCCAAGCTCACTCCACTGGCCATCCATGGCTGGACGGTGTTTGCGCACCCTCTGTTCATGTTGCAAGTTGAAACCTTGGCCCTGGAAGTCGAAGTACTCAAGCAGAAGGATCCCGCTGGGTACGTCAAGAAAAACGCAGCCAAGCGACTGGCGGCCATCGCCAAGCTGGCATTTGATGTTATCCCGCAAGACCCTGCACGGGCGGAATACCGTCAGGGCGCAACACTGGGCGCTGATCGAAAGCACTGGTTCCGCGCCAAATTCTTTCAGCAGTACCGCCTGTTTTTTCGGTACCACGCGGGTGCCAAGATGATCGTCTACGCCTGGGTCAATGATGACGACACCAAGCGCGCCTTTGAGAGCAGCGATGAAGCCTACCGCGTCTTTCGAAAGATGCTCGAGAGCGGCCACCCGCCTGACGGCTGGGATCAACTACTCAGTCAGGCCGAACTTACTGGGAATCGGCTGCTGCAAGCATTTAACACCCTGAGCGTACCGTGAATATCTTGCGAATCGCGCTTGGCTTTCATGGCAAACAGCGCGTTCATGGAGTCCTGACAACACCTGAGGAAGGACACCCACATGGACGGACGATGCATCTCCCCAATCGAGTTGGCACAGCGCTGACAGAAAACGGGGTGTTCGGGCATGAATAGTGGCGCCGTTGCCGTCTAGCCGCTCAAGAGGAAAATGCGCCGAACCGCGCCAACACTGGGGGAGCGGGCAAAAAAATCCCGACTGATAAGAGTCGGGACTTCTATGAATGGTGGCCAAATGCTCACTTGAATCCTGGTCCAGCCGCTCCGCAGTGCGAAAGGAATTGCTCTAAAGACTGAAGCCGAGCAAGAAATAGGAGGGTTAAGCCCAAAAGGTGAGAGTACGCTAATTGGGCATGTGCTACACGAATCCAACTGCGGGCCTCGCCAGGTCACGCTGCTGGCCACCGGGTCGGAAGTTCTACTGGCCGTGCAGGCTCGAGAGAAACTCGAGGGTTCAGGCATTGGCACCGCCGTAGTTTCTATGCCTTGCTAAGAAATCTTTGACCAGCAGGACGAAGCCCACCGCAACGAAGTACTGGGAAGCGGTATACGCGTTGGCATCGAAGCAGCGGTGCACCAAGGTTGGGATGCCTATCTTACAGAAAAAGGAGGTTTCGTCGGCATGAAAGGCTTTGGCGCCAGCGGACCTGCTTATGAACTTTATAGGCTATTCAATATTTCATCTGAAGCTATTGAGGCGGAGGCTCTTCGGTTGCTTGATAGTTGCTCGGACTGACTTGCCTTGACGAAACCACTTGGAAAATTTGATTCACCAAGGTTATGAGTCACAAATACAAGTGCTGTAGCACCGGTTTACATGTCGGCGTAACCCGATTCATGAACGAATCGTCACCTTATGCCCAATGCCCTTTCAAAAAATTCCACTGATGCCAGAACGTCCGGTACATAAACAATGGTGTAGCCAAATTTCATCATGTTTCTCACTTGTTCAATGCCAAGTCTGACTTGCCCTTTGCTGTGAATTTCCACCAGGGCAGCGATTCCCCAGTTTGCATAAAGTGCTTCACAGACAATAGCGTGTAATAAACGCAGGGATCATGACGGTGTCCCATTACAGTCTTCAATTCGTTGAAAATTTTTAACGAGTTTTGACCTTTTAAATCATCGGGGGAACAAATCCCAATGGCCATCAGGTCAGCAGCGATGGCATTCCCGATATTCGGTAAATCTGTCAGCTTTGTCGGGATTTTGTGCATGGACCAACTCTACATGGCCGTCATTTTGGTCGAACTTGAACAATCAAAGGCGTGCTTGTTGAATGGCCATAACCCTTCGATACCAGTCAATGGTTATGAGACATTAGCGGACTGCTTCTGACCGAAAGTTTTCTCATCCTATCTCATGGACGCGAAATCACCCTATTGGCCCAACTGCTCCACCAGTTGTTCACTCAAACTCATCGCTGTTTTTCCGCATGAATGCTGGGATTGCCTGCGTAGATATCTCATTAAGCATGGGGGTCTTCTGTTCGCAGTAACTATGAATCATTTTCGATAAAACAATAATAAATTTGACATATCAAAAGCATCCCAGACCGAAATAAATCGATATAACATCAGGCTTTGTACTGCTCCTCAATGCGAGTCCAATCATCCATGCCTACCAAGCGCTTGTAATCACTAAACGTAACACCAGTTCCACTTAGTTTCATTTCACCGCTTTGAATATCGGCTAAAGTCTCTTGTATCGTTTTGACGTAGCGCATCAGTATTGAAGTCCCATAGATCACGATACTGAAACCTAGTTGCTTCAACTCGAATGGTTTGAGGATGGGAGTTCGCCCTCCTTCCAGCATGTTGGCCAACAAAGGTGCTTTGAAAGTACGTCCAATCAGGGCCATTTCCTCCACCGTTTCGGGAGCCTCGATGAACAAACCATCTGCTCCCGCTCGCAGATAACGTTCAGCCCGGCGTAAGGCTTCGTCCATTCCATCGACCTCGCGTGCATCGGTACGTGCAATGATGAACGTATCTGGATTAGATCTCTCGCTAGCTGCAACACGAATTTTAGCTTCCATGTCTTCGACGGGAACGAGCGATTTTCCCGCGATGTGCCCACACCTCTTGGGACTCACCTGATCCTCAAAGAACAGCGCTTGTACACCAATTTTTTCCAACTGATGCACGGTGTAGATCACATTCTTAACATCGCCGTAGCCGTTATCTGCATCAACCAGCACTGGTAAGGGTGACACGCCCAGAATGTCACGATAAGCGTCAAGAAATTCACGCCCGCCCAAGAGTCCGATATCGGGGACACCATACCGAACGCCCGCCACGGGAAATCCACCCACAAAGTAAGCTTTGAACCCCGCTTGCCTTATTAACGAAGCGCTCAGCGCATCATGTGCACCAGGCAAGACCAATGGACGCTCAGTTTTGACCAGTTGTCGAAAAGTACTCATTCGAATTTGACTCCTGCATCACGAATTACTTGCCCCCATTTGGAGCTATCTTCTTTCATCAGTTGGTCCAACTCGCTAGCCTTCCCAGATGCTGAATCTACGCCAAGTGCGGCGAGCTTGGCCTGCAAATCAGGTTGCTGCAAAACCAGCGCAAGTTCATTCGACAGTTTTTGAACGACTTCTGGAGGCGTACCCGCAGGTACCACAAATCCAAACCAGGTCAACCCCTCAAAGCCGGGCAATCCAGACTCGGACACAGTCGGTAATTCGGGCGCCAGGGGAGAACGTTTGGCGCTGGTCACGGCCAGAGCCTTTATCTTGCCGGCTTTGGCCTGAGGCAAGGTCCAGGTAATGGAGTCAAATTGGTAGGCAATACTTCCGCCTGTCAAATCGGACAAGGCCTGCACCCCTGTTTTATAGGGAACATGCACAGCTTGGATACCAGCCATCCTGTTGAACGCCTCAGCCACTAGATGCGTGATAGTACCGTTGCCACTTGATGCGAAACTGAGTTTCCCGGGTTGTGCCTTAGCCAACTGAATGAAACCCTTGAGATCTTGAACACCCAATTGATGACTGATCACCAATACATTGGGGGCACGAGCCACTAGACCGACAGAGATGAAGTCTTTTTTGGCTTCGTAGGGAAGTTTAGGATTGGCAATCGGCAAAATTGCATGGGTGCTGGTGGTCGCCATCAGCAAGGTGTAGCCATCCGCAGACGACTTGGCCACTTGGTCGCTGGCTATGGCACCTCCTGCTCCTGGACGGTTTTCAATGATCGCTGTTTGACCCATTGCTTCGGCCATTTTTTGACCCACCAAGCGGGCCATGACATCGGTGGATCCACCAGCCGCAAAGGGAACCACAATCTTCAGAGGCTTGCTAGGGAATGGTTGCGCTAGGGTGGAACCTCCCCAGAGAGTCAAGTACACCCCAATGCACACAAAACATCGACGAACGAACATGATTACCTCCAAAATACTGCAATTGAGCTTATCCTTCTCTTCCTAGCAAGGAAAATGAATTATTCTGATGGCTTAACCATCTACCGCATCGATGGCTTTTTGCCATGAACCTACGTCACGTTGATCTGAATCTGTTGGTAGTCCTGGAGGCCATCTTGTCGGAACAAGGGGTTTCTAAAGCCGCCCGTCGGATGCATCTTTCACAAAGCGCCCTGAGTCACGGTTTGGCAAGACTCCGTGACTTGGTGGGCGATCCGTTGCTGGTGCGCGTTGGAAGAACGATGGAGCTAACGCCAAAGGCACAGGCTCTGTTGCCAGAAGTCCGTCAGATCCTGGCTCAAATCGAAACACTGGTAGGCGCTACACAAGTATTCGATCCACGACGAGTGGAGCGGGTCGTACACTTGGGTGCCTCTGACTGGGTCTCGAGCAGCGTACTGGCAGGCTTAGCAGGTACTCTTGAAGAGGAGGCGCCTGGTTTGCGACTGCATATCCATCACTGTGGCCGGGTCGATGCGCCAGAACTCCTGCGGAGTGGGAAATTGGACCTTGCATTAGGTATTTTTCCTTCAGCGACGTCCGACCTGGATCTGATCACTCTGCGTGAGGAGCCGTATGTTTGTACCCGTCGCGCAGAGTGCACCGAGCCCCAACCAACTTCCTTACAAGAATTTCTCTCCGCCACCCATGTCAATGTACTGGTACAAGGCGATACATTGGGTGGCGTTGACAGCGTTTTGGCTAGACAGGGCTTGAGGCGAGACATTCGTGTGACCGTGGCACACTTTCAAGCGGCCTTGATTGTCAGTTCTCAAACGTCTCATTGGTTCACAGGACCGGAGAGCCTGATTCGATCAGCGATAAAAGACTTGAGACTTCAGGTGTTTGCGCCTCCCCTACCGTTGCCTCTCTTGACCACGCAAATGGCTTGGTCAAACAGAACGGAAACCGATGCCTGCCTGGTCTGGCTTCGTCATCTATTGCAAGTCTTGTGCAAATAGTAGAGTGGCATTCCCCCATACCCCCAGACACTTTTCATGACGCAGTTGACCCAACTGCTCCACCAGTTGTTCACTCGAACTCATCGCTGTTTTTCCGCATGGATACTGGGGGTGCCTGCGGTGCGCACCGAATGGTCACAGCGAGAACAGCGATAAACCAGCGACATATGTCCGCTGGAAGGGGCGAATATGGGGTTGAGTTGTTCACTCGAACTCATCGCTGTTTTTCCGCATGGATACTGGGTTTGCCTGCGGTGCGCACCGGAGGGTCATAGCGAGAACTGCGATAAATTGCTAACTTGTCACTAGGCTGTTCACGGTGGGCGAAATCCTTGCGCCCAACGACATAGTTTTCTAGCATTAGGTCAATGACGCAGAGTTTGCGGGTCATGAACGCATGCAATTGGCTGTGTCATGGCATCATCAAGATCGACCCTGGGACAAACACATCGCAATGAAAATGCGCGCGCGGCAAGCCCATCCGCTGGAAACACAGGACTCGCATAGCCTCGATCATGGCCGGAGAACCGCAGCAGTAAACCTCATGGCCAATCAGATCGCTCACCAATGTCCGCAACGCATCATCCAGTCTGCCGGTCCGATGACCTGGCCATTGCTGTCCCTCGCCGCTTTCGACACTAATGGACAGTTGCATGTCTGGCAGCTGCTTTTTCCACGTCTGTATAAAGGCAAGAGAATACAGATCCTGTGCATCTCGTACACCCCAGAACAGTTGGATTGGACGCTGAATTTTTCGCCGAATAATGTCCTCCATCATGGATTTGATTGGAGCCAGTCCGGTGCTTGCTGCGATGAAGACGATGGGCCTTTCAGAATCTTCGCGCAAATGAAATTGGCCAAAGGGCATCTCGATCAACAGGCTATCACCTGGATTGAGATTTTGAACTTGTCCAGAAAAACGTCCATCAGGCACGTGTCGGATGTGCAATTGCAAAACATCAGACTGATGAGGTGCATTGGCCATGGAGTAGCTACGTCGCTCGCCATTGGGCAGGATGATGTGCAGATACTGCCCCGCCTTGAACCGCACTTTCTGGCCAGCTGGCAAGCGAAGTTCTAGAACGCTCACGCCCGGACTGGCCAGAGTATTTCGGAACACCTTGGCGTTATATCTTTTGCGCGCACCTGACTCGCTTCGCCGCCATTCAGTGGGCGCGATGGTGATATCGCTGCGGGGCTTAGCACAGCAGTACAGTACCTCTGCGGCGGAACAATCCATGTCCGGTCTACCGTCTGAAGTCTCTACATCACCCGATACGATTTTTCCCAGACATTGACCACAAACGCCCTTGCGACAAGAGTATGGCAATTCAACACCACAGCGAAGGGCCGCATCCAGCAATGACTGATTCGGCTCCGCATCAAACCAGACGTCTGAGTCGAGGATATGGATCCGGTGGCTCATCCCGACTGAACTCCGCTGGACTCTACCCCAGCCATCAGCTTCAGGCTTCTGATCAAAGCATCCGCTCGGGCTTTCCCACTGCCCGCGATGTCCATTGCACTGCCGTGTCCAGTGCTGGCCAGTAAAACATCGGGGCCAATTGAAATGGCACTAGCCCCTTGGGGGGCCAGGAGTTTGATGGGGATATGCCCTTGGTCATGGAGCATGGCGACATATAAATCGTAGGGTTTAACATGATGGTCTGCGAGCAGCACGTCTGCTCCCTGCGGGTCGGGCACAGGCCAACCCATCTCGCGCAAGGCCCGGGCTGCCGGAGCCGTCATGAGACTGTCTTCTAAACCGAACAATACACCTTCGGAAGCATGTGGGTTGATTCCGAACAAGGCAAATCGTGGTCGTTCAATCCCCATAGACTGACAGGCTCGAACACCCGCCAGACTTGCATTGACAATGTGGTCAATTGTCAAACGGGTCAAGGCGGTGGCGACACTTTCGTGCAAAGTCGCATGAACGATGCGAAGCCCACCTCCAACCAGCATCATGAATACACTGTGCTCTTCCAGCCCGCAGACACGGGCCACCAGCGAGGGGTAGCCACTGAAGGAAATTCCGGCCTGGTGAATCGCAGTTTCATGGTGAGGCCCAGCAACCACAGCTGAGAACTCACCTGCACGGCAGGCTTTTAACGCAGCGGTCGCACTGGCCACTGCACTCGCGCCGGCGGCCGCGTTGATGACACCTGGCCGCAGATGATGATCATCGATCGGTCCAGCCGAACGCCAATCCAGATCGTTCAGCACATCATTCAACCCGCAGGACTGCGCAGCCAACTCCAGCGCACGCCTGGGACCAAACACCGTGATGTGCCAATCCGTTTGATAGCGGCAAGCCGCCCAGGCCTTGAGCACAATTTCGGGCCCCACCCCATTAGGATCGCCTAAGGATACAGCCAGTCGTCGCACCCGGGTTTCCTCAAAGTGGCAGAACCATCAGGGTGTCGATCGCGGTGCTGTCGCACACCACCAGACGGGCCTGTATCTTAAGATCCGAAACATCTCGAACCAAGCGGTCTTCGTAATAGCCGCTGGCAAACAGCAAGGTTTCCCCACTCGCCATGATCCGGACAACGACGAAGGGAGTGCGGCATTGAATCCGCTCGCCCTCGTGCTCGAGGATTTTGGGCAAACCAATGATGTGTCGATAGCGTTGCTTCTCGTAAATATTGGCCTGGCGCAAGGCAGCCACCCGGTCTTCCAGCATTGCACGGTTGTCGGCGTATATGACGCCGGCACTCAAACCTTCCTGAATATTTTCGACATGGGTAACCACATAACGGGCATCTTCGACAAAATGACCGGGCCACTCCTCCAGACGATCGCTGTCGATGGTATCGGCATAGTCTGCGTGAAAAGCCAATAGATCCAGCAGATCGATCATGTGCTGCTGTCCATGTGGTGCCGATACGCTTTCCAGAATCCTCTCACCGAGGCTTCAGTGGCACGCCCTTCAGCTGAGTTGGCATCATGACCTCCCATTTCGACCACTGCCTCAAAGTCGCGTGCGCCCACGATCCCGCGTTGCACAAACCCGCCAACCGCACCGTCCTCCATCGAGATAAATCCTGAAGGACCAATCAGATTGGACTGCTTGAGACGAATGCGACGCTGCTCGGGGGTGTCATCCGCATAGCCGAAATAAGTCCAATTCAGTTCGCTGCGGCCGCCTGAGCGCGGGATAACCTGTCGAACTGCCAGACAATTCTGAATTTGTTGCAAAACAAATCCGGGAAACACTGACAAGATTTGCAAGGTCACTCCATCCGAAAATTCTTCGAACCCATGCAACAAACTGGGGTCTTTCAGCCGGTACCGGTCATTGTCCGAGCGCAATCCCTGCTCACTGTAGGACGCGTCTTTGGCATTCGGATCAATCATCGAGAAGCTCACATGATTGCCACCCGACGCATCCACAATAATGCCCCCCTTCTGCGACAGCCGGTTAATTTCGAATGTAGTGAAGAACAGGTGCAGCAGGCTCGCGTGGTAGCTGTCGCGCACATTTTCAACATACAACTTCCAATCGTTAGGCAACAGCTGCGTGAAACGTCCAATGACCTCGACTGGGCGATGGAGCACACGCTCTATCCGTGTGCAGATGTCTTCACCCAGGTATTCCTCGATCGGGAGCACTTCATCGCTGAAGCTGCCGAACACCAGTCCAGAAAAACAGGCGATACGCAATTTCCTTGGGCCGTGATCCTCTTTACAAAAAGTGGGCGGCATCCCGCCTTGACCTTTGACTCCCTTCTCGAACGCCACGCCGGTAAGGTCTCCCTGGCGGTTGTAACTCCATGCGTGATAAACGCATTGAAAACTGTCAGTCTGTCCTGATTTTTCGAGCGCAATTAACGCGCCACGATGAGCACATCGATTCTCAAAGGCATATACCTCGCAATCCATATCACGCACAACCACCACAGGTGTTTCACCCACAAAGGTGGTGCGGTATTGACCGGGCTTTGCAACATCGACCTCGAGACACAAGTAATTCCAGGTTGCGCCTTGAAACAGGCGTTTCTGTTCTTGCTGATGAACGTGATCGTCCGCATAAAGACTGTAAGGGATCCGGTCGAGCGCATCGCTCTTCCAATGAATCTTGTGCTGACTCATGGCATTGCTAATCTACTTTGACCTTGGCGGTCTGAATCACTTTTTTCCATTTTTCGGATTCGGCGTTGACAAATTGCATGGTTTGCTCTATGGACCAACCGGCCCCGTCGGCTCCCTGGGCTTCAAATTTCTGGCGAACTTCGGGTTGTGCGATAGCCTCCGAAAATACGCGCTGCAGTCGATGCAGGGTATCGGGCGGGGTGGATGGTGGCGCCATCACGCTAAAGAAGGTTACGGCGCTCATGGCCGGCATTTTCTGTTCGGCAAATGTGGGGACCTGTGGTGTCAGAGCAGATCTCTTGTCATCTGCAACTGCCAGAATACGCAACTTTCCAGAGTGGTGGAAAGGTGCCGATGATCCTATGTTGTCAAAAAAAACATCCACCTGCCCGGCAACCAAATCGACCAGCGCAGGCGAGGTTCCCTTGTAAGGAATGTGAACCATGCGAGTGCCGGTCAACTGCATAAACAAATTCGCAGTCAGATGCGATGTCGAACCATTACCCTGGGAAGCGTAGCTAATTCCGTCAGGGCGACTGCGCGCAAGCGCCATAAACTCTTCCAGCGTGTTGACACCCAGGCGGTTGCTTACCGCAATTACATTAGGAGCTGTGGCCAGCACGGTCACAGGCGCCCAACGCATGGGATCAAAACTCAGATTGCGATAAAGATGCTGGTTAATCGCAACCGGGCCGGGCGGAGACACCATCAGGGTGAATCCATCGGGCTCGGAACGGTAGACGAAGTCGGCGCCAATGTTGCCACCGGCTCCAGATCTGTTCTCCACCACCACCCCTCCCGGGAAATGCACCCTCAGCCTGTCGGCCAACACTCTGGGCAAAACATCTGCTGTTCCACCAGCAGGAAAAGGTACCACCAGACGCAAGGTTTTGGTCTGCTGAGCCCAAACAGCCATGCTGGCCATCAGGACCAGCATGGCGACGAGTCTCCGTATGCTCATGCGCGCTTGTTGTGCTTGTCGATCAATGACTTGGCCGTATCGAAAAGTTTTTTGCCATCAAACCCACGCTTGGAGACCTCGGCAATCCACTCATCATCGACCGCGCTGGTCAAGCGCTTGAATTCGGCCGTTTCTGCTGCGCCGAAGACGTTCACGATGTTGCCACGATCCTTCACGGATTGCCGCACCACCGGGTCCAGATCCTGTTGTACGCGTCCCATCCATCCCGAGGTCGCCATACCACTGTTGTTGTCGATCACTTTTTTCAAATCGGACGGAAGCGATTCGTATCGAGGCTTATTCATCGTCATCACAAACGTCGAGGTGTACAAAGCGCCTGCATCTGGCGCGAATTCGCTGTGATGTTTGACCAGTTCGGGCACCTTGACCGAAGGAATTACCTCCCATGGGAGAGCTGCTGCATCAATAGTACCTTTTACAAGGGCGTCTGGAATCTGAGGTAAAGGCATACCCACGGCAACGGCACCGGCGGCAGCCAGCATCTTGGTAGCCTGGCGTGTCGGCCCACGCACTTTAAGCCCCTTAAGGTCTGCAGCCGAGCGGATCGGTCGCTGCCGAGAATGCAGTACACCCGGCCCATGCGTATGAAAAGCCAGAACTTTGGTGTCCTTGAATTCGTCGGGGATCACCGTCTCGAAATATTCCCAGGCTGCACGGGAGGACGATTCGGCATTGGTTGTCATAAACGGCAACTCAAACACCTCGGTACGCGGGAATCGGCCCGCCGTCATGCCAGGCAACACCCAAATAATGTCGACCACTCCATCCTTGGCCTGATCGTACAAATTGGTGGGAGCCCCACCCAGCTGCATCGCAGGATAGCCTTCAAACTTGATCCTTCCGTTGGACTCACGCTCTACCTTAGCCATCCACTCCTGGTGAATCTTGAGCCAGACGGTTGAATTGGGCGCCATGAAAGTATGAAACTTCAGAGTGACCGCTTGCTGCGAAAAACCGCTCAGGGCCGAGGCACCCAGCGAAGCGGCGCCAGCACCGCGAATGAAGGTTCTTCTGTTGATCATGTTTGTCTCCGGAGTTAAATGGTTATGGAAGGGCTTCGAAGGGATTCAAATTTGCGTATCGGGAATCTGCACCACGACTTCCGATGCACTGTCATTCAGGATGAGCTGACAGCTCAACCGGCTACTAGGTCGCTTTTCGCTGCTGACACTGCTGAGCATTTCCAGCTCAACTGTACTCGTCTCGCTGACCTGACTGGCGCAATCGTCTTGAAGATAAACATGACACGTAGCACACATGGCAGAGCCACCGCATTCGGCCAGAATGCCTGCTATACCAGCCATAGACGCCTCCAGCATGACGTTTGCGCCTACCGGCGCCTCAATAGAATAACGTGATCCATCTGGCTGAACATAGGTGATCGTTGGCATATTGCCGCTCCTTCACGCGCTCAGATGCATCGGCATGCTGTCATAGCCGCGCACCGAATTGTTGTAATGAATCACTGGCCGGCCATTCAACTGAATGGTTTTGACTTTGCGGGCCAGGGCCGCGATGACGATCTCCCCCTCAAGACGGGCAATCATTTGTCCAGCACAGCCGTGTATGCCCGTGCCGAAAGCCATGTTGCCGGCAGCCCGGCGGGAAACATCAAACTTGTCAGCGTCTGGCCAACGGCGTGGGTCACGGTTAGCGGAACCGATGAAAACACACAACTTCTGCTCTGGCTTCAACAACTCACCCGCCAATTCGACTTCCCGAGTCGTGGTGCGGTAGAAAGAATGAAACGTACTCTCATACCGAAGCACCTCTTCCAGCGACTGTCTAGCAAGGGAGGGCTGAGCATGTACCAAAGCCCACTGGTCGGGATGCCGTGCAAACGAAGCCATGACATTGCACAGAGTGAACACAGTAGTATCGAGTCCCGCAGAGAGCAATGTGCGAACCAGCATAGGGGCCTCGTCCAGTTCGATCAGTCCCTGATCGGCAGCAGCATACAACTGCGCACCCAACCCATCCGGGGTTAGGTTTTCACGCCGGCAAACTTCGGCAATCCATGCGATCGCAGACTGCGCCTTGTCCAGACAGGTTTTGAATCGCTGATTGACGGGCCCAAACGCATTGAAGACCATGTCCCCATAGGGTAAGAGATATTCCTCTCTTCCTTCCTTCGGAATTCCCACGGCATCCGCAAAAACTTTGAGTGGAAATGCTGCACACAACTCGGGAACCGCGTCGATTTCCCCTTTTTCCAACACCCGATCCACCAGTGCCTCTGCTTCACGCTCCATCGTCTGACGCAACTTATTGATGTTGGATGGAGCCAGAAGTCCTGCCACCACCTTGCGCGTTCGATCATGCGCGGGGGGATCCACCTCCAAGATGATCGATGGTTTACGCCAGGGACTCTCCGTGTGGAAATTGGCCAAGCCTACGCCCGCGCTGGAACAGTAGGTGTAGGGGTCACGCAAAACCTTGTCGATCTCGGCATGGCGAGCAATACCATACGAGGCGTAAAGACTGAGATAAAAAATGGGTCCCAAATCGCGCAAAGCTTCATAGTGTGGATAGGGATCGTCCAGAGAGGCTTCAGCGTAGGGGTCAAAATCGGTTTGGGGAACAGAGATGTGCCTGTTGGTTGGCACAACTGCATTCATGGTGTCCTGCATCATTGGTCTCCTATTCATGACCCGGAAAGCCTTACCTGGTCACGACGCGAATGAGGTACAGCTAGCCGGACGCAGTCTAGCCATGCCACTTGATGAACGTCAATGAAGCAGTGCAAAATGTTCGGTATGCGAACAATCGATTCTTCCCCTCTCCCCCCGGTCAACGAACGCGAGTATGTTATGGGGTTAGAAAAAGGACTGTCAGTCATAGAGGCATTCAGCCAAGTGCGAGGCCCTGCGACCCTGAGCCAATTGGCCGAAGTCACCGGCCATACCCGAGCCTCGGTCAGGCGCAGCCTGTTGACCCTGTGCCAGCTGGGATACGCCTGGCAATCCGGGCGACACTTCATGCTGGCACCCCGGACGCTGCGACTGGGACAAGCTTTCTTTCAAAGCGAAGAGCTGAGCCGACGGGTACAACCCATGCTCGAACTGTTGAGCGAGCGCACGCGCGAATCCGCCTCATTGGCAGTGCTCGACTCTCGGGAGGTGGTCTTTATCGCCCGAGCCACGCATCGGCGCAGCCTGTCCACCGGATTCAGTGTTGGAATCCGCCTTCCAGTGTTCTGCAGCGCCACCGGTCGCGTCTTGCTGGCACAGCAACCACGCAAACAAGTAGAGCATCTGCTTCGAAACATTGCTCGACCTGCGCTAACAGCTTATACGGTGACCGAAGTACCCAATATCATGCAGCTGATCGACAAGGCAAGGACAGAAAAATACGCCATCAGCGATCAGGAAATTGAGCTGGGTCTTCGCTCGATAGCCGTGCCTATCGGGCTTGGCGATGGGCCTGTCCAAGGTGCCATCAGCTTGTCTGTCGCTCGACTGCGTAAGAGCAGCGAGGAGTTGATCGAGGGACTGCTTCCACACTTGCGGGACATTGGGGAGATGTTGAACGAGGCATGCTGAGGCCTAAGTGAAATGTCTGTCCGGTTCAGGCTGTCGAGGTTTGCTCTTGTGTCAGCATGCGTTCGACGGTCATTCGCATATGAACCCTGGCGCGGTCTGACGCAATATTGATCAACCCGCTTTCGCCCGTACGTGTCAGCATTTCCTGCTGGCCCTCCACAATAGTTTTATCTTCATTGAATGCACGCGTGATTTCGGCGAACAACTGATCAGTGGCCTCGGGTTCATTCTGACGGTACCCATTGGCAGTGGACCAGAAGTAAAAACAGGTCGTTTCGGTCTCTGGCGTCAGCCCATGAAACAGCCTCAGCTGGAACCCGCCGTCTTGCTCACGATTTTCAGCCGCATTGCGCCCGACATCCAAGGCGCCACTCCATTGAATGATGTTGCCAGGGGCAACGTACTCAAATTCTTGCCATCGATCGACATTCCCCTTAAAAGGGACTGCCTTTGAATAGGACGGCGGGGGTGTTGAGTTCTTCATCCAGCGGATGAAGTGCAGACCGGATTCTTTGGGATTGACAACCATTTGTGCTTCCACATGCACCTTGGGATTGCCGCCAATGGTGCTCTTGTGGATATAGCCCAAGTGTGTCAGGTCCATCAGGTTATCAACCATCAGCATGTAATCGGCCTTGACGTGATACATCTCATGCCGATGCGGCCATTTTTTGTAGTCGTTGTGCCATGGGTAGTCGAGGATCTTGCTGGTGTCAGCCAACTCGGGATCGCCCAGCCAAATCCATAAAAATTCGTCCTTTTCGACCAACGGATAAGACCGCACCTTCGCCCTTTGAGAAATCATATCTTGACCAGGAATGTGCACACACGTGCCCGAGCAGTCGAAGACCATGCCGTGATAGCCGCATTGAAGCCCGCCATCCACCACCTCGCCAAATCTCAAAGGCGTACCCCTGTGGCAGCAGCGGTCCTCCAAGGCAGCTGCGCGTCCAGTGACCTTGTCCCTGAATAACACAACTGGTTCATTGCATATCGTGCGCGCCAACAGCGCCTGCTTAACCTCATGAGCCCACGCTGCGATATACCAAGTGTTTTTGACGAACATGTCATGTCTCCTGATTATTTCGTTATGAGTCATAGGTTCAATGTATACACAGTTGACTCAAATTGCATTCTTATCCGCGCTCAACCTGGTCAAATTAGTAGAAACCCTTTGAATTGCGTATGCAATGACTTGGATACTTTCCAATCGCCCCCTTATTTCAAGTTGCCCTGCGTGAACCATTTCGAGGAGTCTCCTCCATCCCAAACCCTCCGCGCTGTGCTCGGGTTGCGCCGACTCATCATTGAAGGCGATCTAGCGGCCGGAGAGCGTGTGCTTGAACAGACCCTGGTCGATCGTCTAGGGGTCTCCCGTACCCCTGCGCGGACAGCGCTATCCCGAGTGTGCGAAGAGGGCCTGCTCGAGCAATTGCCTAGCGGGGGTTATACAGTCGCCACTTTCTCTGAATCGGACTTGTTCGATGCTATCGCCATTCGGGGAACACTGGAAGGCATGGCCGCAAGGCTGGCGGCGGAGCGTGGTTGTCCCGACACGACGCTCAAGGCACTAAAACGATGCCTGTCGGAGTTGGATCACGTAGTGGAAGGATTGCGAGATAGCCCAGACTTGACTGACTATGTCAGGCTAAATGACGAACTGCATGATTTGTTACTGGGTGCCGCCGCAAGCCCCATGCTGCGTAGAACCCTCGAACGACACATGGCCCTGCCATTTGCTGCGCCCAATGCGTTTGTCAACATCACCCGTGCCGATACATCGGAGGTTCAGGCCATTTTGATAGTGTCACAAGATCAGCATCGCTGCATCGTGGAGGCAATTGAAATGCGCGAGGGTCACCGGGCACAGGCACTGGCCATGGAACACTCACTGTCAGCCTGGAAATTTTTGCGAAGGATCATCAGCGGGAACCACCGTCAACCCTTGCCCCCCTCAATTAAATTTCTCGAAGCCTATCTGCGTTAAGTTACTTGAGCACTACTCAAAGCTTATAGGGAGAGCGCTGGAGTAGCTTGTGACCTGCCCCCCACTAGCCGTACCAAGCTGAGGTTAGTAAAGTCCGTCAAACTGGAGCAAGACGGACATGAAGAAGAGCAGATTTACCGACGAACAGATCATTGGCTTTCTCAAACAGGCCGAGGCTGGTATGCCAGTCAAGGAACTGTGCCGCAGTGGCGAGTTCAGTGATGCCACGTTTTACAAATGGCGAGCCAAGAACGGGGGCATGGAGGCATCCGACGCATCCAAGCTGCGGGGATTGGAATCCGAGAACGCCAAGCTCAAGAAATTGCTGGCCGAAGCCCACCTGGATATCCACGCCTTGAAGAGCGTGTTTGGGGTAAAGCACTAGCCCCACAGGCCAAGCGTGAAGCGATTCGCAAGATGATCGAACTGTTTGATCTCTCCGAACGCCGAGCATGCCGTCT
>JACCEC010309769.1_pt1 | contig 24530 bp, 21 predicted proteins | sample 7450121 | NCBI WGS metagenome assembly JACCEC01 (sample SAMN15323455, study PRJNA562643) | freshwater metagenome | isolation source: river surface water | place: USA:Blue River Watershed | collected 2017-08-18 | reverse complement strand
GTGGTAAGATTCCGTATTGTTTTTGTTTTTTAGAACCCAAACATCTAATAGGGTCTCCGTTTGTTTTTGTAGAATCCCAAACTATGTTTTTAGTTTTACCTGTAATTTCAGTATAACATTCAACAATTGTTTCAATTGTATCTTTAATCGACACTGCTTCTGCACAACCAAAGTTGATAACATCTCTAACTTCTTTCTTAACCACATCAATAGATGCCTGTGCAACATCATCACCAAATACGAAATCCCTTTTAGATGAACCATCGCCCCAACAAACCATATCATCTCCCTCTACATTGAATAACTTCCAAATGTTAGAAGAGATTACAGTTGCATCTTGTGCAAAATTATCGTTTGTTCCGTAGATGTTGGAAGGTCTGATTACAGTCCAATTATCCCAACCATACTGAACTCTTAATGAATCCAAAGTTAATTCTCCCATTCTTTTTGTCCAACCTGGATGCCAATCTAAACGAGATGGAGTTGATGCCCAAGTTTCTTCTTGTGACCAAATATCTTCTTCGTTCATTACATCTGCTGGCTTATAAACTCCAACCGATGAAAGATATACAAACCAATCAACTTTTGCATCAAAGGATGCTTTAATCATATTAGTATTGAACATCAACATTGGGAATAGGTAATCCGCAGGTTGTGTCGAAGACCTTGCTGGTGAACCTTTAACTCCTGCAATATGTAATACAATATTAATGTCATCCATTGTAAATAATTGCTCACAATGCGATAGATATGTAAGGTCTGTTTTAACCAATTCCAATCTATCTTGATATTGTCCTTTTAAGAAATTTAGATTTTCACTAAATTTTAAATCTACTGCATATACTTTATCAGCACCTTCTTCTAAACATTTTCTAACGGTTGGTAATCCTACTAATCCGTTTGCTCCCGTAACTAAAACTTTTTTTCCTTTAAATTCCATTTTATAATAGTTTTGTGTAATCTAATTTAATTTTTTCAAAAATTTCATCAAAACATTCATATTCTTCAAATGTATATAAATGTTTTTGGTTATATAATAATATATCAATTATAGAATAATACCAATTATGCAAATCTTCTATTGACATATTTTTTAATTTAAGTAATTCTTTTTCTAGCAATAACATCCGTTTTTTTGGGTCTTTTTCCAAATCATAACTTTCATCTATAAAAGGTTCAAAAGTTTTGAACCCCAATCTCCGTAGCTCGGCTAATGTTAGATAATCACCAAACACTAAAAATGGTTGTAGATTTGAAATTGGTTTAAATATTTTTTCTGAAAGGAAAACATTTGGTCCAAAAAATGTTTCAGTTACTAAATGAAAATATGAATTAGCATACCATTCTTTTTTGTTATTTCTAACTCCAAATGCATGTTTTTTATCAGATGGTAATTCCGTTGTATCATCTTCATATGGTAATATGGCTTCTAATTCAGATGTATATTTTTCTATATTTTCATCTGTATCATCATAGACATTATTTACAATACCTTTTAGTCTATTTTTATCTAATTTTTGAATGAAAGTAAATAACCCTTCTTTTAAAAAATCATACTTTAATGCAAAATACCCCAACATAGTTCTCTGTGGTTTATTCATTGTTCTATTTGGAGATAAAAATTTGTGTTTTCTAATTTTTGTTGAATCTAAATCTTTTTCTTCAAATAGTTCACACAAATATCCTAAATTACCAATAACAGGAAATGTATTTATTTCATCCACATATCCTTTTATAAATAAATGTCCGTTGTATATTTTTACTTTACTATTTGGGTGTTTTTCATAATATTCTTTAAAATCACTTCCACCTAAAAAAATAATATTTGAACCATCAACACCAAGTTCTTTCATTTGTTTTTCAAATAATCTAATTTTATAATCATCATATAGTGGGTCGTGAATAATATTTATTAAAATTTTCACCTTACCAGATTTTACATAATCAAATAATTCGTTTGGTATAATATCTTTTAAATACCATTTATATTCCACATCATTTAATATAAATCCATTTTCCTCATTTAATGCAGCAAGAGTTGCTTTTACTTCTAATGGGTAAATGTATATAAAATCGTCATCTTTAATTTGATTTAATGATATTATATTTTTTGGAAAATTTCTTTCAAAATAATTTATAAGTTCCGAATGGTCAAATTTGAATGCTTTTTCTTCATATTTGTATTGTAAAATATCATACCAATCTATATTTAAATTTCTTTTTACAATATCTTGTATAAATTCTCTAATAACAGGATGTATTCCATTACCAAATGGTTTTAGCTGACCATATGCAATATACCAATCTGTATAAATTAATTTAAAATTAGAACCATGTATCGCTCCCATATTAGTATCTTTCTATTTGTTTTGCTTCGTTTCTAACATATAAATTTTCATGTTTGAAACTATTAAATAATTCTTTATTTTTTATATGTTCTTTTTGGCACATTTTATCAAATATAAAATCACCAAATTCTATTTGTGGTGAATATAAATGTGGAAGTGATATATTAGATTTTATATATTGCTTTATCCCATCTATTATTTTTTTCTTATCTTCAAAATCGGATTGAGTAATTTCCCAATCACTATTTACAAACTCACCATTTATTAAATCAATATATGTTCCAACTTTATCTATAAAAACAGATTCAAAGAATATTATATTATCTTTGAATTTTGATTCATAAAATGGATATAATCCTTCCGCATCATTTATAGGTAAATTTCCTTTATATGTAAAATATTTTCCTATAAAATGATAACCATAAACTTTTTCTAAATAGTATTGTGTTGTTCCTTGAAACCCACTATCTACCATTATAATATTTTTAGCAGAACCAATTACTGAATCAATATATTTTTTATATTCAATTCGTAATTCATTTGATTTTGTTATAATTGGTTCAATCCATTTATTTAAATCAGGCAATTCTTTTTTCGTGTCAATCCATTGTTTAGGAACATTTGCTTTAATACCAAACCTACCAAACAACAAATCATTTATATCACCTTCATATCTGTGTAATTTAAATGAATCATATATTTCGGTTTCATTTGTAAATGATACCATTGATGCCAATTTACGAGATGTTTTAAAATACACACTATTAGGTAAATTATAATTATCTCTATAAGTTTCCCAAATATCTTTTAAGAAATACCCTTCTCTCGAATTAAATAAAACTAAATCCGCACCATTTAAATTATCAATCAACCATTTAAAATAATTGAATACCAACGGACCAAAATAAGTGTAACCCAATTCTTCTAATGATTGTGGATTATTATTCATCAACATAAACTTTAAAGCAAGGTATTTTTAATTCAATCCACATATCAATTATTTTTTCATCATCATCGTATGCGCAAATTACATTTGATTTAATGTATTTTTCATACATTTTCTTTTTGTAAATTGGTGCTTTTAAGAAATTATCTTCCCAACTTCTCATAATCAATTGGTCATATTTTATATCATATTTTTCCAACCACTCTTTTGTAACTTCTCTAACAGATTCAGGTCTACCCGTAAGTAATATAACTTCTACACCACTTTTCTTATAGTGTTTTACCAAATCAATCATTGGATTAAATGGTTTATCTGCAATAATATAAGCAGGTGTATGTGCTATATCCCAATCTATTTTTCCATTTGGTTTTGTTGCCAATTGAAATCTTGGGTTACTATTACAAAGTGTATTATCTATATCAATTATTACTTTCATAAATCCCTCACTCCCTGTTTTTCGTAAGTTACAGGGATTTTAATTCCTGTATTACAACCATTACAATTATCACAAAAAGTAATATATCCCAAATCAGTATATCCTAAATCAAATTTAAGTAAATCCTCCTTTGATTCTTTATCTATCTCAACATAATCGTTTTTATCCAATGGGAATAACTTTGTCAAAACTGCACCAGTATTTAAGTGACAGTAATAAAACTTACCATCATTTAATCCTCTAAATGGAGCAGTACAACTATCAAAGTGTTTGATTAGTTTATCGGTTGGTAGATTCTTTTTAATTCTTAAATCACCAAAATCATACCATTCTATTTCGTTTCTAACATAGTGTCTGATACCATTTGATTTGTAAATACCAATTACTTTTTCAACTTTGGTTTTTAGTTTTTGTAATTTATCTGAATAATTACTTACACTTAAAATTACATTACTACTCTTTAATAGTTCAATTGTAGATGGTTTTGGTGCAATACTACCGTTAGTTGTTATTATAAATTTATCAATCCTATCTATGTAGTTTGATAGAATGTGTTGAATAATATCTTGAATTTGTGGATGTAAGAATGGTTCTCCTCCTACTAAATGAAATACACTCACATAATCAACAATATTAAAATAAGAATCAATATCGTTTATCATCGAATCCAACTCTCTGTGCTTTGGCATTTCAAAGTGTGGAATGAACATATTACAATGAGAACAATTTAAGTTGCATTTTTCCGTTACTAATACATCACTTTGGAATATATGAACTTTATTTAAATACTCATATGGCCAAATAGAAGCAATGTTTTTATACCAAGTGTGTTTGATTCCATGTTCATCTAAATAGATTTGATAATCTTTTCTAAACTCATCGGTTGTTATAATAACATTACCTTGTTTATCGAAATCGTTTATGTTTACTAACCGTATATTGGTTCTTGTATTTGAAAAATCTTTTGATTGGTGATAATATTCACTTACCTCATTTAGATTATTTGCAATGCCAGTTTTTACTTCATGGTCTACAATGCATTTTATCTTTAACTTTTCAGAACCAAATAAAAAGTCCATAGTTCTGATAAATTGGACACACTCTTTACTAGCACCGAATAAAACATATTCGGAATCAATATCCCATTCTGATATAAATCTTTTAAAATTATTTAATTCCGAATTGTATAACATATTAAAAAACTACCCATTTACCACTTCCGTAGTGTGGATATTTTGATTTATATTTGTAATAAATAACATCATTTGGTATTTCTTTTTTCTTATTCCAAGTTGCTTCGGTGGGCGTGTAAGTTGAAACATCATTATCTTCAACTACAAAATAAAGTGGTAAATCAAAATTTCGTGCGTATTTATGAACCTCATAGAATATACCACTTTCAAAAGACATATCTCCTATAAAACACCAAACCTTTTCATCACTACCTTTTTCTTTTATCCCCATTGCTACACCTAATGCAACAGATAATGTTCCACCTACAATTGCAGATGAATAAAACTTTTCATCTATATTACAAAGAGTAATAGATTTACCATCCAATATTTCATTTGTAATCCATTCTGGTGAAATTCCATGTAATAATGCGTGATAGTGAGACCTCCAAGTTGAAAACACCCAATCATTTGCCGATATTTTTTTAAATATCTCTATGAGTTGTTCTTCGTTTCCATTTGATAGATGTATAGGACCTCTGATTTTACCTGCTTCCCATTCCCTCACTATACCGTTTTCAAACTCAATTAAATCGTGTGGAGTAAGTTCGGTATCTATCTCATTTAAAGTTTTATATTGTTCTAAATTTTGTATCATCTATCTCTTTTTTGTAGTATCGGTTTATCGGTTGGCCATTCCATCTGAAACTCCGGGTCATTCCATTTAATTACACCTTGCTCATTTGCATCTACATATTGACCATCATAAAATAAATTATAATGAAACATACAATCAGTAAGTGCATAGTGACCATTAGCAAACCCAGGAGGAACTAATACTTGTTGTCTGTTACGTTCGGATATGATAAATGATTCCCAATCCCCATAGGTAGGAGAATCTTCTCTTACATCCAAAACAATGAGGTATATTTCACCAACAACTGCTTGAACTAACTTCCAAGTTTTAGTATCGTAGTGTAATCCTCTCAATACATTTTTGTATGAACGAGAGAATCTACCATGCACCGTAACATATGGTGCAAGTTTTAACATTACAGGATGTTCTTCTGAATGAAATGTGGTAAATATCTCTCCTCTGTATTCTCTATAAATAGATGGAGTGTATATCTCTACTTCGTTTCCAAATGTTTTTGATGGAGTTATTTCAAACTCTTTCCAATTTGAACTCATCTTATGTATTTTTTGCGTAACCTAATGGAAATCCGTTTCTAAATTCTGCACCCATTTTTGGAACTATCATTTGGTATGCCATTATTAGTTCGGCAATACCCCCATCCAAACTCCATTTGGGATACCAACCAGTTGCTTCTATTTTTGCATTAGAAACTATGTAATCTCTTTTATCGGGGTCTTCATAGAAATCATTGTAAGATATTGCAAAATCGGTAACGTGTCCTTGTATAGTTTCTAACAACTCTTGCTTATTTAAATTTGCATCACTCAATCCTACATTGAATACCTGTCCTTTGTATGTATCATAGTTATTTAACATAAACACAAAGGCATCTGCTACATCCTGAATATGAATAAAGTTTCTTTTAAATTCTTTTTCAAAAACAACAATGTATTTATCCGTAATTGCTTTATAAGTAAAATCATTTACTAATAAATCCGTTCTCATACGGGGTGATACACCAAACACAGTTGCCAATCTGAATATAATAGCGTTCGTATTAGTTTTTAAATACCTTTCTGCTTCTACCTTTGTAGTACCATAAACTGATATTGGTTTTAATGGTGATTCTTCTGTACATTCGGATTGTCCTTCTCCTAAACCATATCCACTATTTGTATTTGGATATAATATTTTTTTATCCTTTCCTTTTGTGATTTTTATGATGTTTAAAATTTGGTCAAAATTTATTTCTTTTGCCAATTTTGGGTCTGATGCACAAGCTGGAAATCCTACAATTGCTGCCAATGGAATTATAACTTCTGCTTCTGTGCAAAGTTCTCTTAGGAGTTCGTAATTCCTAACATCTCCATAAATAAATTTGAATTTTGGATTCGAAGTGTATTGTAATAAAGAAGTTTGATTGAATAATAATTTATCCAAAACAACAACTTCATGTCCTTCTTCTAACATTCTGCCAGTAATGACAGAACCTAAATAACCTGCACCACCTGTAATTAAAATCTTCATATAACCTTTTAGAAATATATATTATGTTCTATATAAAATTGTGGATAATTTCCATTAAAACTTATATCCCAAACTTTATATCTGTTATAATGTTTGAAATCTGAAAAGAAAGCAAAGTTTTCTTTTAATTTAAAATCATTTTTTAATTTTCTCAAATCATTAAAAACTATGTCCGTATATTTTTCTTCATAGTTTTCAATTAAATCATTTACAATTGTTATTGGAACTGCTTTGTTTAATACAAATGTCATTTTATATTCAAAATCACCGAAACCTCTATGCTCTTCCGGTCCTATCATACTACCACACCCAAACCAATAAAATGCATTCGCGTATGGTTCTTTTATATCATTTTTATAAAAAATATCACCAACAAATGTATCATTTATATAACAACTGATTTTTTTATTATCACTATGGTCACAAATCATAGTGTATTTATTAAAACTATTTAATTCCAAATCAGTTAATCTATGAAACAATTGTTTTGGTTTTGGATTACCCTTTTTATCCCTAAACCAATATGTAAACATAATATTTATATCGCCATGTTGGTCTTTAAATGCAGAAACTCCACTATGCATACCATTTCTAGCTAACATAAAAGATTCTTTTTCTGTTAAAGTTTCTGGAAATAATTTTGCAGTTACATGGAGAGTAAAATCCTCATCCATATAACCATCTATTCTATCTGAAACCGCGTATCTACTTTCTGGTAGTAGGAAAAATATATTTTCCTTTGTTACTTTTAAACTCATATTTTTATTGTTCCACAAAAGTTATAAAATTCTTCTAATTCTGGAAATGTTTTACAAAAATCAGTTCCTCTTCTTTTATCGTGATTTGAAAAATACTGATAAAAATTATATCTATTTTTCATTTGTTGGGATGTATCTTGTGGTGAAATCATCCAATCGTAAATTCTTTTTACTTTTTGAACTTCAACATCGGAATACCCAATATGCTCATGACTAAAAGATGGTGCTGCATAATATGTAATCAGCTTAGATTGGTCTAATATATTATTAGCAAACTGATGTGGTAGAACCTGAACTGTTTGATGTAATGGAAATCTTAAATATGATGAATCCAAAAACACCGCAGAATTCCAATATCTATCAGTAGATGCGTAATCATTTTTTAATTTATACACACCCTGAATTAACTGTGGATAACTAAACACACTCAATGCATTGTATGTAGACATTATGGTTACAATAGTTCTATTAGATGCCGATAATATTTTGTTTACATTATCCCAAAACTTATTAAACTCCATTCCAGTTCTAACGTATGCAGCTTGTTCTCCCCACGCATCAACCGATGTAAAAATGATAAGTTCTTTAACTCTACCCTCATCTTCAATTCTTTTAATTTTTTCAATAAGTTTATCTACCAATTTATCTGGAACTCCCAAATTTGAGTTTATTGCTAATTTTAATTCTCTATTTGGGGTTGGATGTTCTATAATATAATCCAATACTCCCCAAGTATCTTTTGACATCAAAGGTTCTCCACCTGTAATTCTAAATGTATGTAAATCTCTATATAAATCAGGCCACCATTTCCAAAATGCTTCTACATATGGATTTTCTTGACTATGTGGAATTGGAAATTTATTTTCCGTTTTTAACCAGTCATTTGAATTAAAATTATCAGTTGTTGGATACCCACCATATTTTTCAATTTCCTCTACCCATTTAGAACTGTAAGCAGGTCCACAATAAGAACATTTAAAATTACAAGCATTACTAAATGCTACTTCTACATATTTTGGATTATAATCATCTCTCCAATCCGAATTTATAATCTCATCCATATGAGGATACGACCAATTTTCTCCTGATTTAAAAATTCTATCCGAAAAACGGTCGGAATTATCTTCTACATTCCAACAATAATCACACTCCGAAGGTCTTGCACCTTGTAACATTTCTTTTCTACGAAGTTTTTTGTGTCTAGTATTATGAAGTGCAGACGGGTTTCTTGCTATTTCTGTTTCCGAAATTTTGTGGGTTGCTGGGTGGTGACAGGAATGGTTGTGTCCATTTTGTAATTGGAGTGTAACCTGTGTCCATTTTGCCAAACACATACCAGGTCCGATATTGTTTAACTCATCTTTAACTTTTAAATAGACGGGGTTTTCCGAATATGTTTTTTCTTCTGCCATAACTATAATTTTACATTTATCATTTGATGTTTTCCATCAATTATATCAACCGATACTAATTCATAATTAACTGAATTTATACCATCAGATTTGTAATCAATTTTATCCTGCTGCATTTCTAATATATATCTTCTTTCGTTTTTTGCAGTTGTTTCACCCTTTGCCCATTTCTCAATTCCACCCTCATTTATTAACCCTTCTGTTTGATGTGGTAAACATCTAAATTTACCATCTTTTCTATGTGGTAATATTGTATGTGGTATTTCTATATTTTCAGTTTTTATTTCAATATTATTAGATATTCCAAAATCCAATCTCATACTAAAAATATCCAATATCAAATTATCTTGTGGAAACTGAATGTGTATATTTTTTATTTCATCGGGTGTTAAACATCTATCCCACATTGCAATCGAAGCAATTGCTCCCTTAAAAAATGATTCAGTTGGTGATTTAGAATAACCAATATAAAATGGTTCACTGCCATATCTTTTTAATGGTTCGTCATATCCAAATGGAGATTGTGTACCAGTTCCTAATCTAGCATCACTTTCTCTACCGTTTAAATAGAAATGTATTTTTTTATTTTCAGCATCAACTGCCATAGTTACCCAACTCCATTGGTTCTCATATCTTTTAATCCATTGGTATATATGATTTTTCATTCTATCCCAAAGTTGCATAGTATATGCTCTACTGTTATTAAAAGATAAACCCCAATCATAACCAGGTTTTCTGAATATTGGGTATTCTACAAATTGTCTTTCAGAATCACCAATCAACCAAATAGGTACTTTTTCTATTTGTTGGTCTGCTTTTACTAACACCGAAACTGTATGTGAATCCGATAAACAAGCTCTTTGTTCTCTCGATGGTTTAAATTCAATTTTAGAATCTACACCGTTAAAATATGCAACAACTTGCTCTTCATTATAATCTAATTTAGTTTTGTTTGCATATCCCTCTTTTACACATCTCCAAAACAAATCATCATCTTCCATACCCCAATCCCAATAATCATTTGAATAACCATTGGTTCGTTCTACTTGCTCTTTTGAGAATACAACTGCTCCCCCAAAGTATTCCTCATATTTTAGTTGATAATCTGATTGTGAGATACGAACTGCAATGTGTTGGGGATTATCATTAGGAAACGAATAATCGCAAGTGTCATCCTCTGGAACCATATCTATATCGTGCCATACAATGTAATCACACCCATCTTCAAATGCGTGTTTAGCAGCGATGTTTTTCATTGCTCCTCTGTTAAACAACTTATCATCTACTTGATGTGCAAAATATATTTTAAAATCAATATTTTTTGATTCTAAAAATTTCGATACTATTGGTATAAATTCTTTTAAGTGTTCTTCTCTATTTCTATACGGAACACATACACCTAACTTATGTTTCATATTTTAACAACAACGTGAGTTTGATTATTTACTTTACTATGGCTTAATTCTTTATAAGTACAATTACTCAACCCATCGTTCTTAGTATCTTTATATCCAGTTACTATTTCATTGTGGTATCTCAACTGATTATATCTTGTTGTTATTTCTTTCCATCCGTTTCCAACATATCCGTTTTCTTCATGCGGAACTAATTGAAATACACCATCTCTTCTATGTGGAACTTGTTTTCTTTTAATGGAATCAAAAATATAACCAACAATTTCACAATTATCTATTATACCAGATGTTTTCATTCTAACCAAGTCAATCAATTTGTAATCTTTTATAACTTTTGCATTGTAATATAATTTTAAAAAATATTCAGATGTGTAATTTTTAAAATTAGAAGTTAAACCAAAAAATTGATTGTTTGATATTTCTTTTATTTCTTTTGGTTCTAATATTGTATCGTAAATTGCAAATTCATCAATTATTCCTTTAAAATAATTTTTACCATTATCCATTCCTAAATAAAAAGTTTTATCATCCAAAGAAAAATTGTGAATGTATCTTTCAGAGCCAACCAATTCTCCATCCTGATACATTGTTATTTTTTTAAATTGCTTATCAATTGTTACACATATATTTGTTTTATATGCAGGTTTTATATCTGAATTTATATAATGAACTGTTCCATCGGCATCCGTTACTTCAAAATTATATCTAGAATACGAATTGTATGTAATTCTAAAATTTGAATTTGCAAAAACAGTAAAAGTATCATCATACTCATCACTATCTAACATCATTTTATCAGGACAAAACGAAACAAATATCGTAATTTCATCTCTTCTTTTAAAATCATAAACACCAGTAACCGATGCGTTTGTTCCGTTAAATTGTAAAGCAGCACAATTTCCTCCTTTTTGTGGAATATCAATTGTATGTAATGGTAATTGGTTTAATTTACATCTATATAATAAATCATCATCTTCAAATCCCCATCCCCAATATTCGTTTGAGTAACCGTTTATAGTTTGAAAAGACCATTCGTTAAACATAGTTACTCCACCAAAATATTCATCAAAAATAACTCGTGTATCATCTGGAATAAATTTGGTTGCCATATGGATTGGAACATCACTCCAAGAGTAATCCACATCAATAGGTAGCATATCCACATCATGAAAAACTACATAATCACATTTAAGTCTTTTTGCATACTTAAACCCAACATTTAGTAGTTTTCCACGATTAAATAATTCCGCATCATCTTGTTCTACAATTATTAACTCATAATCAATATCTTTATCTTTAAGATAATCAATCATATGAGTTTTAAACTGAACAAGTTGCTCATACCTATCTCTATATGGAACTATTATTCCTAATTTTTTATCCATTAATCTTTATCTGAATTTTCAGGTAATGTTTTGTGCCATTCTGCTAAATAATACTGAATTCTATCACTCCATTCATCCTTTTCAATTTCTTCAAACCAAACCGTAAGTGCATCCAAAGTAGAAGCAATCTTTTCTAATGCTTTTACTTTTCTTTGTTCCAATAATAATTCTTCTTCTGTCATATTGATATTATTTGTTTAATTAATTGTTCCCATTTTGAGTACCCTAAGTAATGATAAGTTGGTGATAATTCAAATCCAAATCTTTCATCATCTAATGGTAATTTAAATCTATACTTTGCCAATTCTCTGTACATTTTTCTATATTCCTCAGAATAAGAATATTCTTTATTTTGATTTGCAACGTGCCTAATTCTACCTGCACAGGTACTATCCCATTTAAAATGATGAACTTGTACATTATACATTTCAATTGGTGCAATCAATGGATGATTCCAACCTTGCCATTTCCAAGTTGTATGTCCATCTATTTTTGCATAATGTTGCCCGTTTGTAATCTCAACATATCCTTTTGCAATACAAATTTTATTAGGGTTTGCGCCACTTAACGGATGTCTAAAAAATCCAGCATATGGAAACTTTTCGAATATATCATCCGTATCTAATAACTCAACCATTTCCCCATCTACACCAATTCTATCTACGAATCCACCTCTAACCATATCCCACCCATTCATATCGCAAGCTGCTATAATAGATTTAAGTGAATATGAATATGAGTGAAACTCATCATCATCTGATATTACCCACCAATCATTAGGATGTGAGGATTTAACTTCGTTGTAAAGTTTAGTTACTTTTTCCCAATTATATAGTTCTTCAACTACTACTTTTACTATTTTAGCATTTCTAAATTCAGATACAATATTTTGAACCTCTAATAGATTGGATTTCTCTTCCCAATCGTAAACAACAATATGCATTTCATCCACCATATCTTTATAGTGGTTTAACATATGTTTTAATGTTGTTGTTCTAGAACCTGTTACTGTAACTAATCTAATCATTTTCTTCTAACTAATGTAAGACCTGTTGATGATGGTTTGTTTTTTACTATTCCAAAGTTAAACAAATCAAATGTTTCCCAATTTGGATTATCTTTTAATTCTTTTACAAACTTAATAGGACCATTCCAATCATCATGGTCACCTCTATCCTTTACTTCGTTTGTAACTAAGTAACTATCTGCAAAATTAGGGTCAGTATCGTGAATAGAAATAATTCCATTTGGGGATAAGAGTTGGGAATATAACTCAAAATCTTCTTTAACATTTTCATAACTATGTCCTGCATCTATGTGTAAGTAATCTATTTTAACATCATTTAATACGAAATAATTATGAAATGCTTCTTCTGTTGTAGTACCTAAAATACGAGGATGGAATGTTCTTCTAAAAAAGGATTCTTCTTTAAACCAATCCACTTTACCACCAATGCCATTCATAGCATCTACTACATAAGTAACTCCAATATCTCCCCAATTTAAGTCAGAATTGCCTTCAAATATATTTTGTCTGTATAAATCATATCTCGCCTGAGTCATTAATCTAGGCACAAAACCTCCTCCACTACCTAAACAAACACAAACTTTTGCTCTCATATACTGAATAATAGAATAGATTATCAAACCATCTCCTAAATGTAAATCAGTTGCACCATGAGACCATCTATAAGGAACTGGAACTTCTTCTTGCTCCTGATATTCATTATATTCAATATTATTTGTTAGATTATTCTTTAAGTAATTTAAGTCTTGTAGCATGCTCTAATCAGTAAGTTATAAAGTACAACAAATATACGAAAAAAAATCTACATTTACAAAAGTTTTTAGTTATTTATTTTAGTATAATAAGTTTCTACTTCATCTTTAATTTTTGGCCAAAGGAATTCATTAAAGAATTTTGTTGATTGTATTAAATTTGGATGGTATCCATTTTCAGCCATCGATTCATTATTATCAATCATCCATTCAATAATTCCTCCACCGAATCCACCTATATTAGTATCATCTGTAAATAAAAAATTACTAAAATCTATTTTTTCTAATAACTCATTTATTATATTTACTTCGTAAAATGAATCTTCGTACTCTTCTAGTTGTTCTAATATATTTTTTGTTTTTAGAGTAGAATAATCTCCTGCTTTAAAATCTTTTCTTTTTTGTAAATTAATCAAATTATTAATCGCAACATCCATTTGCATCAAATTACCAATAGTAATCATCTTATACGGTATATTTGCATCTTTTAAATATGTTTGAGTATGGTATATATTTTCTAATGTATCAATAACCGCACCATGAACCGAATAATATTTTTCATAAAATTCTTTTGCATACCCTTCGGTACTTGTTCCATTATGCATATAATTTATTTTATTTATTCTTTCAGGGTGCGCATCCATTCTAGGAAATATGTTTGCTCTATCTTCTGAAACAAAAACTGGATAATCCCATCTATCTATTGTAGACCATTGGATTATTGCATAATCTATATTATCTTTATATTTTGGACCATGTAATGCATGAAATGTTTTTCTTCTTATTAATGTATTACCCGCACCACCTGCTGCTATATTTATAATATCATATTTTCCGTTCGGGTCAAAATGATTATAAAATGTGTATCCATAATTTCCAAATACGTTTGGCCAGTTTTCTGGACCAGCGGTATATGAACATCCGTTTGTTAGTATCATAATAATTTATTTATTTCATTCATTATTTTACAATAATGTTGTATTAATTTATGCTTATTTTCTTTTATAGTATCGGCTTTTTTTATAAAAATATTTCTAATATCAGATTGATTTTTATTTTTTAAAAAACCAATTATCATATCAATCTGTTCTAATTCATTTTTATCTTCAATTCCATTTAATTCAAATTCATCTAAAAACAAATCTATACCAATTTTTTTAAAATCTTTATAAACTTTATTAGAACCAAATATTAATGCAAACTTTTCGGATAGTATTGGTTTTATAGATTTTTCTGTAAAAAATCCATATTTTAAACCAAATATACAATGAGTTTCACCAACTATATCAAAATAAGATTCATCATATTCTCTATCTCTGAAATAATAAAGTAAATGGTCAAACTCAAATGGTGCATTTAATGGGGTAACATTTATTTCATTTTTTATTTTATTTAGTTTATCATAAACTTCTTTTGTAAAATATCGTTTATGATTATCAGTATGTGTTTTGGTATTATCGGTATATATTTGTCCATCATTTATTGCTTGAATATATTCATTTAAATACTTCTCATTTATAGAATTCAAACCATTTTTTAATACATTAGAATCGTATCCTTTTAACAAAAATTGAACTCTATGAAATCTCGGTTTTAATGCTAAATTTGAATATACATACCTTTTTGTTATACTGTGTGATATATTAAAATTAGAAAACATATCATAAAAATTAACATTATATTGATAATTTCCATTTAAAGAACTTGGAAATAATAAACGAACTATCTGTCCTTCTGCAAGAATATGAAACATAGAATAAAATGAATCATAATGAAATCCATTTTCTCCTTCAAATAATTCATAATCTGTCATTTTAATATGATTGAATTTAAAATCATATTTAAAATATTTTTCATCTATTTCATATTCATTTGCTTCTAAAAATGCAAAATTAAATAAAACTTTTATATTTCTATCAACATATAATTGCTCCAATTTGTTAAATTCAATTGGATTTGTTTTCATCAATGGTAGATATAATTCACTCCATATTTTTCTATCAACTATTATTATTGAATTATCAATTGGATTTGTATATAATAAATCAATAGTTGTAATTCCTTCAAATGATTTTAAATCATTTAATATTTCATATGGATTTTGTATATAATGATTTATTATTATATCCTCTCCATTATTATTTATAACCAAATTATGACATCTACCAGTATCGCTTGTATCTACTGATTTTAGTTTTGCTTCTGGAAACAAACATTGTAACTCACTATTAGTTGCTAATATATTTAATGACCTCATCAATCCAATTTTGTTTGTTTGTAAATTTTTCTAATCCTTTTTTTAATCTATCAAATTGTTTTTTGTTTTTTTCAAAACCATCTTCTAATATTCTTAAATATTGATAATGAAATTGAGATTTATTCATTGCTCTGTATCTGTATTTTATATCTCGCATCCAATCTGAATGTATTATAGGTAGTTTGCCATTATCTATTGCATCAAATATAGCATATCCAAATGGTTCTTTGGTATAACAACCGTGAAATATTTTAAATTTTTTTTGAAAAAATGTGTTGTGGAAACGATAATCAAACTCTATAAAAGTATGTACATCTGCGTTTATTTTACTACCCTCTAACATTCTTTTGTAATCATATTTGTTTGAAAATATAAAAGCAGGTATCGCATCTAAATAATGAGCATTCTTTCGGGTTTCACATCTTGCTGCATACCCAATCTTATTACTTACCACATCTGTGTATGGTTTGTTGTGTTTCCATTCATAGTAGTTTGGTATTGTAATTGTATTTGGGTAGTATGTGTGTATTGTATCTCTTTCATATCCTATCCATACTATATTTTTAGAATTATCCAAAATATCCTTTTGCCAATGCCAATCCATTTTTGTCATTAGATTTTCGTATTCATCATTCAATCCCAACATATCAGGAATAAAAGCATGAACAAAAGTTGTGTGAGTTTTGTGAAGATACTTTTTGATTATAGGATTTGGTTTGTAAGAATGATGTAGAAAAACTATCTTATCACATTCATTTAATATCCTATCTATTTCCTCATCGTTTTGAAAAGTGTAGATTGCATCTTTTTCTGGCAATAAAGGTCTACCATCAACTACGATTTTATAATCTTCTGTAACTAATGGTAAGATGTTCTCCATAAAGTTGTTACACCATATATCAGAACCCCCTACTATATTTTTTCCGTAACCCGTTGTTATGAATACAATCATAATCTTTCTTCAATGAATTTTTTTAACATCCCTGCCCACTCTCTTTGAGCAAATAAACCAGCATGATTATCTCCGGAGTATCCATCGGTTTCATCATATATTAATTTTTTATTGGAATACGCCCATAAATTTAAACACATATGTCCGTTTATCATAACTATATGTTTATTTTTAAATTCATTTGTCCAAATCGATTGAACCATATAATTATAAAAAAATCCATCACTTGCTTCTATAAAAAAATCAATATTGTGTAATTCAAAAAAAGAAACCAAACCTATAAATTGCATACCCAATTCATCATATTCGTTTAGTATAGAATGGTAGTTTTCCAAATAATGTTTAAAATCTTTATCATATGATTCAAAATAAGAACGAGGTTTTGATGGATTTGGATGCGAATCACAAGTTTCCAACCAATCTATTTTACCATTAGAATCGTGTCTACAATTTACAACTAAATTGCAATTCAATTCGTTTGACCAAAAATCCAGTCTAACGGTTGGATTATTTATTTGTAGAAAAAATAAAGTTTTTTTTGCTTCTTCTAATCCAACTTCTCTAATATATTGCCATGTCTTTCTAATTAATCTTCTAGCACCTGTTCCTGATTTAGCGGTATTTATGCAATCCAATCCCATCAAATCTGCTAATACTCTTGGATATGCAACATCTTTTTCGTTTTTATAAAATATGTTATGATTTTTACCATACCATTCAATTGATTGAGGCCACCATAACCCACCCGCCGCAGTATGTGAACATCCAGTTGCATACAATGTTTTGTGTTTTTTCATAATAATTTATTTTCTTAAAAATTTATACATAGGAATAGTATGTACATCATACATCCCATCTATTAAAAAATTAAAATTATTTATATATTCAGAATATTCATGTGCCCATACAGTTTCATTTATCTTACATACCTCATTGTAAAAATAATTTAATTTAGAATATGATAAAAGATAAAAATTATCATCAATCATATATGGCAATATACCTGAATATAATTTACAAGTAACATTTATTTTATCACTAACAAAATTCAGTTTAAATGGGTTTGTAAAAAATTCAATATCATATCTTGTTAATATAACATAATCATATTCAATATTAGAATCAAAAATTAACTCTATTGTTTCTTTAAATCGTTTATTTCTTTTTTTCCAATTATTACCTAATATGGTTTCTACTTTATTATCAATATGTTGTAATTTTATAGATTTAAATTTATAGTCATTTAATAATTGATTTGTTTTTTCAGAAAAATATGTTGATGAATAAAAATCTGCATAAACTGTATCGTATAATATTTTTTTATTTATTTCATATCCTTCTGTATAATCAACTTTCATTTTCCAATTCATCCAATGATTTAATTCATCTAAATAATGAATACCAAACAAACCAACTGCTACTTTCATAATAGTACACTTACTTTTGCAGTTTCTTGTATTTCTTTCCAATAAAAATATGATGCTTTTTTTTCATCTATATTTAATTCTTCATTATATGGTAATTTTGTGGTATAATCTCCTTTAAAAAACAATCCACTATTACCATTTAGTACACCTGCATTATGTAATATTACATATCTATGAACATCACTATAATCATTAGTAACCCATCCAAATCCTATTCTACCATTTACAATAGTTTCATGTCCAAAATACCAAGCATTCCATAAAAAAGACCACATACCTGCTGTCCATTTTTGAATAGGATAATCCATATTATGTTTTTTTGTATATAGATGCTCTACACTACAAAAATAATCATATAATTCTATACTATTTTTTTCAACCTTTTCCCAAAATTCAAATGTAGTATTTTTAACTATATATTGTGCACCACCTGAATTAGAATTTAATAATTTTGGAATCAAAGGGTCAATACCTACAATTTCACACATTTTATTATATAAATCATTTCCTTTTGATATTATATAATCGTAATTTATGTAAAATTTAGTATTACTTAAATACCAAACTTTATCATCTAACATTGCATCAAATGTGGTTGGTTTTCTAGTTAAAACTATATCACAATCGTGCATCATCAATACATCATTTTGTATTTCAGGTGCAGAAACTATGTGTTGTTTCATTAAATTAAAATATATAGCAGGAGCATATGCTTTATTTTCTCTCGTATCATTATAAAAGAAAAATCTAACAGGACTATAACTATTTTTTAATTTAATCCAATCATCAGGAATTATATCGTTTTCAATGGAACACACAATATCCATTAGTTGTGGGTTTATTCCCATTTTTAAAAAGTTATTTATCATAACTTCAATCTGCCAAGTATAATATGGAATAGCAGGTTGGCAACAAACATATCTTAAATTTTTCATAACTTTTTTATCTTTAATTAGTATATTTGTATTATGAACATGAACCTTGCGGAGCACTTATATTTATTGCACCTCCGGCACTAACTGTACCAGTTCTTGCACAAATAGCTGTGAAACCACTATATCCTAATTCAACATCATAAATCCAATTTCCATCACAAGATTGATAACTATAATAATCCGAATATTCAGTATCACTATTATACAAATTATATTGTTGACAATCAGGAGGAGCTGCCGTAGTAGTAGTTGTAGTAGGTGGGGGAGCTTCCGTAGTTGTTGTTGTAGTAGTAGGTGGTGGAGGAGCTTCCGTAGTTGTTGTTGTAGTTGTACAATTTACGGTTACTCCGCTGAATTGAACACCAACTGTTCCTGCCGAATCTCTTGCACCAACATACCAAGTCCCATTAGGAACACCTGACCAAGAATATGGGTTAGATGGTGTTGTTATTATTACACCCTGACCTGATGGTGATGTTCCTGTGGAAAGTAATTGTGAAACATTAAATTGAGATGTATCATATGCAATTACATTAAATGTTCCAGTTCCTCCCGACATAGTTGATGTAAATCCACCAGTTATTCCAGAACAAGTTACACCACTATTAGAAACCGATACTGCTGCTAATGTAGTTGTAGTTGTAGTAGTTGTACAATTAAATGTTACTTCTCCAAGATATAATTCATATGAAACAGTAGTATCCATTGCATACACAACATATGTATTAAATGGTTCTAAATTTGAAAATGTATTAAATGTAGATGATGTCTCAACACCACCAGTTATAATTCTATAACTATAATTTCCACTACCACCTACCGGGTCAATAATAATAACCCCTCTACCATTTCGGTCACAACTACTTCTAAATGTTGCAGTGAACACAGGAAAACAATCAATTACAATCGGATTAGAACTATACGCATATTCTAAATTATTACTTGGGTTTTTTACTTTTACAGTATAATTTCCATCGGGTAAATTAAAAAATGTGTATGAATTAGATGATGTAGTTGCGGTCCAACTTGCACCATTATCATAACTATATTGGTATAAACCACTACCACCAGATACCGTAATAACAATTCTACCACTACCCTCATATAATGTACAACTACCAACTACACTTGTAAATGAAATAGGTCCCCAAGTTGTTGTGGTAGTTGTTGTTGTGGTAGTTGTTGTTGTCGTAGTTGTAGTAGTGGTTGTAGTTGTAGTTGTAGTTCCTACAAAATCACTAAATTTATCGGGAGCATTATATAATGCATTACTTGTTGCATTAAAAGCTCTTTGTGATAATGTCCTTAAAGACGTAGATATTCCTAATGCATCAACCTGATTTACACCAGTTTGAATTTCTGAAAATTTAATAGGAAACCCAGTTTTTACAGGTAATGCCATTATCTATTTTTTAGCTCTTCTACTTGTTTTTTCAATTCTTTAATTGCTTCCACTAATAATGGAACTATCTTTTCATATTGAATTGTTAAATAATTTTTACCACTTCTAGATGTGTGATTACCATGTTGGTCATGCTCAATATCAAATGGTGCTGCTTTTATAATATGTGGTAAAACTTTTTGAACTTCTTGTGCCAATAAACCAACTTGCTCTTCTTTATTTAACAATCCATTCATTTCAATTGCTTCATCTGTAAGTGTGTAATAAACACCATTTATTTCTGAAATTTTCTGTAATGGATTTTCTATAAGTTTTATATTTTCTTTTAATCTTGCATCGGAAAGATTAGCAGTAATATCTCCTACACATATAATTTGGCCTCCTACATAAGTAGAACCAGATATACCAGTAGCACCTTTAACAAATAAAATATCACCACTACCTGCTCTATCTATTTTAACAAAATTATCACTATCACGAATAATTTGCATACCACCTGCTACAATTTCCGTTTTACCAACGGGTACTGATACTGTAATACTTCCATCAAAATCAGGAGTATAAACAGTTGAAGAAAGTCCAGTTACAGTTCCAGCAGAACTAAACGCAGTCATATTTATATTTGTTACAAAAGGAGTTGCAGTATATGTTGTGTTTTCCAATGTTAAACCGGTTGTTAATACTAACCCTGAATACGATGGTAATGTATTTGTTCCCGATGTACCGGTACTATTACCCCGTGTTCCAGTTAAAGTTGCAACAACCGCTCCATCTCCTCTTGTAATTCTAACACCATATGTAATACTAATATTATTACCAACTATACCTGTCCCACTTACCGTTTGGCTTCCTGCTGCACCAATTAAAGGTATTCTAATAGTTGCTACTTTTCCAACTGCACTTGCGCCACTAAAAGTTACAGATTGATTATGGAAATACTGCCCAGTATCATATATAGATAATCCACTTCCGTTTCCGGATGTTGAATTAGAACGAGAAGTTTGTCCAGTAACATCTCCGGAAGTTGAAATAGGTATGGGAGATGTATTTGAAAATGTTGATGCTGCACTTATATCAACTCTCAAATCACCCCCACTATCATATATTTCCATTGCAGGTCTTGCTGCGTTTAAAACCAATCTACCATTAGTTGTTACACTATTTTCTACGGTACTCGCTCCAATAGACCAAAAATTAGTTCCACTACCAAATCTACCACTATCGGCATTTACCGTTCCTGTTAAACTTGCATTAGTTGCAGATACGTTACCATCACTATCTACCGAAAACTTACTACCAATTGTAATAGTTCCTCCGTTAAAAGAAGATGCGTTTATAGTTCCGGTAAGTGATAATGCACCAGTTCCTCCGTTATATGTAAGTTTATTTCCTAATGAAAAATTACTATTACTATCTACATAAAATCCAGTATTTGAGTTTCCATAAGTACCCGTTCCAATATAAATTGCCTTGTTTGTACCATCTAATGTAATACCAGCGTTACCTACTTTAAATACATTTGAAATATATCCATTTGCCCCTGCAATTACAGGTGATATAATACTCGTCGAACTGATTAAAGTTCCACCTGTATATGTTCCATTTGCAATTGAATCCGCAACTGCTTTTGCATTTGTAAATGCGGCAGATGCCGAAAGTGCTGCATTGGATGCAGAAATTGCACTTACTGTTATTGCCAAATTTGACTTTGTAGTTGCATCGGCGGCTGCATTTGTTTGTGCCGCACTTGCTGATATAGATGCCGAAGCAGCTGCTCTTGCCGCATATAAAGCGGCATTTGCATCGGTTGCAGCATTTCCACCCGTTACATTTATAGTTCCATTTACTTCCAAATTACCAGCGGTGTTGTATGATAATTTATTACCTAATGAAAATTGTCCGTTACTATCTAAATATACGGATGTATTTGTATTATTAAATGTACCCGTTCCAATGTATATTTTACGAGTGGATGTTCTTGCATCTAAATTTATTTGAGGAGCTGATGTATCTCCTACTGTAAATAATTCTTTTATATATCCAACTTGTCCACCAATTGCAGGAGAATAAATAACAGTATCACCTATAAATGAACCACTATATTGTCCATTCGCCAATTGTTGAACTTTTGATAAAGATGATGATAATATGGTTGCATTACTTTGTGATACAGATGAACTCAAACTATATAATGATGCCGATACCGAACCACTTAAAGTATTTACAGAACCACTAACTACTGTAATACTACTACTAGCGGATGAACTATAAACTGTCATTGTTCCACTAATAGAAGATGATACCCTATATAAAGCATCTAATGATTGTGAAAGAGATGCACTTACAATTGCAGCAGTATTTATCGTTCCTTGACTACCAACAAATGTTGCACTTTGAGTTACGAATACAGGAACATAATTATTATTTAAATCGTAAAACTCAAATTTAAAATTGAATATATCGTTTCCTAATATAGTTGGCATCGTTGTAATAAACGAAACACTATCTGGTGAGAATGCAGTATCTTCCGATAATTTTAAACTAATATTACCTAAATGCCACTCTCCATTTGATTGTGAAAAATATAAAGATGCCGATGGATAACTACTACCAATTGTAAAAGGTATTACAGTATCAGATAGATTTTTAGTAGGAGATGTTCCAAATAAAGTTCCAATACTACTACTAACAGTTTTTGATTCAGTTGTGTAACTTAAATATATTCCTAAATTTGAACTTACAGATGATGAATAAAATGCATCTAAATTTAATTCGTATGTATTGGTAGAACTTATATCTAATGATTGAGTATATGTGAATATACCACTACCCGATAATTTTAACCCACTTTCTATTCTACTAGATGTTAGTTCTGCTTTTAAAGAACCCGTATTCCAATAATTGTTTAAAGTTTCATCTGTAAAAATACCAGTATTACCAATTACACTACCACTCAACCCATATGTAGTTAGCAATTCTTTTGATTCTAATAAAACATCTTGTATTAAATCATAATCCGAAATATCACTTTCGGATGTTCTAAATACTTTTACTCTTTTTACATCTCCTGCAAATGTTTCTAAATTTGAAAGATTTATTTGAGCAAACGATTGACTAATTCCAGAATCTACTTTTAATCCACTACCAGTATCAATACTATAAAGTGGTTGTAATAATTCTGTAATTGTAGCAGTTGGTCTTTTGTAAAAACGAATTTTTGTAACATTCGATAATGATGGATTTACATTTACTGTTTTTGACCATTTTACATTATATGTATCTCTCCAATTATCGGGTATAGGTAATTTTAAACCATTTGAATCATATTCTTTTAACTCACCTAATATTGTAATTGTAGCAGGACCAAACGCAGTTCCATCTAATGGATTACCATTTGCATCTATTGTTTTATTTGGATAAATGTAAACTGCAACTACTTTTGATGTACCCTCATAATACTCAGTTACAATTGGCTCACCACCAACTGATGCGGATACTATACCTTCACCGGGTTCGTGATAAATAACATCACCGTTTGCATCTTTTATCTGTATTTTAATAAGTGTATCTGCTACCAAATACTCCGAACCTTGAATAAGGAATGCATTCTTACCACCTGTAAAGGTATCATTTAATTCGGTTATTTTGAAATAGGTGCTATTAGGGTCTGTATCGTTTATTAATACATTTACTTTTTCTAGCTTTTCATCAAATAGGGTTTTTTTAATTACAGACATTATCC
>JACCEC012592648.1_pt1 | contig 24544 bp, 16 predicted proteins | sample 7450121 | NCBI WGS metagenome assembly JACCEC01 (sample SAMN15323455, study PRJNA562643) | freshwater metagenome | isolation source: river surface water | place: USA:Blue River Watershed | collected 2017-08-18 | reverse complement strand
GGCGGCAAGGGTACGGGTCGCGAGGGGGCGGCGGCTTCCTCATGGTGCGAGCACAAATCGTCAGCCGCAGCCCCCTCGCGACCCTCTGACGCTGCGCTCGCGACATGAATGCTGAAGTCCCCTGCCACTACTGCTGCCGCTGCTACACCAACGATCGTACTGTTCGCCTCTCCACAAGTCGTCGAGTCGGGTGGGCTGCCGGGTGACGATTTGTGCTCGCACCATGAGGAGCCCGGCAGCCCGCCCGGCTCGGCGACGCACGTCTGCGCTTGAGCGGCCGCCACAGCAAATGCCTCATCGCTGACGGGCCGACGCGGCTGCAGCGGGTGCCGCATCGCGTGCAGCAGGTAGCGGCCAGTCTGCGAGTCCTGCGCCGCCATCACGTCATCGACCGAGCCCTGGGCTACCAGCCGGCCGCCGCGCAAGCCCGCGCTCGGGCCAATGTCGATCACATGGTCGGCACGGCGGATCGTGTCCTCGTCGTGCTCGACCACCACCAGCGTGTTGCCCTTGTCGCCCAGCTTGTGCAGCGCGTCGAGCAGGATCCGGTTGTCGCGCGCGTGCAGGCCGATGGTCGGCTCGTCGAGCACGTAGCAGACGCCCTGCAGGTTGCTGCCGAGCTGCGCCGCCAGCCGGATGCGCTGCGCCTCGCCACCGCTGAGCGTGGGCGCGCCACGGTCCAGCGTCAGGTAGCCGAGTCCCACCTCCTGCAGGAACTCCAGCCGGCTGGCGATCTCGGGCAGCAGGTCGCGCGCGATGTCGGCTTCGCGCCGGCTCAGGGACGCGCCCGCCTGCAGCCCCTCCACCCAGGTTCGCAGCTCGACCACGCTGCGCTGCGCCAGCTCGGTGATCGTCAGGCCGTGGAAACGCACTGCGCGCGCGGTCGGGTTCAGGCGCGTGCCGCCGCAGCTGGCGCAGGCCTGCTCGACGACATCGTCCAGCTCGGGCTCGGCAAAACTCTGCTCGCGGCCCTTGTTCTTGTCGTCGCGCACCGAATCGTCCAGCGCCTGGCGCTGGGCACGGGTCAAGGCGACGCCGGTGCCGACGCAATCCGGGCACCAGCCATGCTTGCTGTTGTAGCTGAACAGGCGCGGGTCGAGCTCGGCGTAGCTGGCCGCGCAGACCGGGCAGGCGCGCAAGGTCGAATGGACCTGCAGCCGGCCGATACCGGTGGTGGGCTGGTCGTTGGCCAGTGCCTCTTCCAGACCCTCGACGCCGGCGAGCAGGTGCAGCACGCCCTTGCCGAGTTCGAGCGCCTGCCGCACGGCCTGCCTGAGCTCGGCTTCGGCAGCGGGATCGACTCGCAGCCGGGCCAGCGGCAGCTCGATGGTGTGCTCCTTGAAGCGGTCCAGGCGCGGAAAGCCGGTGGTCGGCAGGAATTGGCCATCGACGCGCAGATGGGTGTGACCGCGCGGGCGCGCCCAGTCGGCCAGCTCGGTGTAGACGCCCTTGCGATTCAGCACCAGCGGCGCCAGGAATTGCACCTGCTGACCACGGCACTGCGTCATGACCTGCGCCAGGATGCTGTCGGGCTGCTGCGGTTGCACCGGTGTGTCGTCGTGCACGCAGTGCTGGACGCCGAGCTTGACGTAGAGCAGGCGCAGGAAATGCCAGACCTCGGTCGTGGTGCCGACGGTGGACTTGCGGCCGCCGCGCGACAGGCGCTGCTCGATCGCCACCGTGGGCGGGATGCCTTAAACCGCATCGACCTCGGGCCGGCCGGCTGGCTGCACGATGCTGCGCGCGTCGGCGTTGGGGCGCTGCAGGTAGCGGCGCGGGCCTACGTTGAACAGGATGACGAACGCCAGCGTGGACTTGCCCGAGCCGCTGACGCCGGTGATGACGTTGAACTGGCCGCGCGGGATCTCGACGCTCAGGCCCTTGAGGTTGTGCTCGCGGGCGTTGACGATGCGGATGGCGTTTGCGTTGCCTGTTGCGGTTCGGGCGGAACTGGCGGACGCCTCATGGTGCACTGCTGTTGTTCCGGTTCGAGCGGGTCTGGCGGGCTCCTCATGGTGCGAGCACAAATCGTCACCCGCCAGACCCGCTCGCACCTCTGTCGTGCCTGTCATATCGGCCGTATCAGCCGCTGCAACAGTATGTGCTTCATCTGCCGATTGCCTCACTGACCCTGAAGTCGTCGGGGTGGGGGCAATGCCGGGTGACGATTTGCGCTCGCGCCATGAGGAGCCCGGCATTGCCCCCGCCCCGGCGACCGGCGCCGACCCAAGCCCAGAAGCAGAAGCAGAAGCAGAAAGGTAGTCAGACAACCGCCCCTCGTTGGCCTCCATCAGCTCGCCGACCGCCTCGGCATAGTCGCGCAAGGCGCGGGCGGTATGACTGGTGGGATGCAGCCGCACGTCCTCGGGGCGGCCCTCGGCAACGATGCGGCCACCGCCGTCGCCTCCCTCGGGGCCGAGGTCGATCAGCCAGTCGCTGGCGCGGATCACGTCGAGGTTGTGCTCGATCACGATCAGCGAATGGCCGACATCGAGCAGCTTGCGCAGCGCGCGCATCAGCTTGGCGATGTCGTCGAAATGCAGCCCGGTGGTCGGCTCGTCGAACAGGAACAACTGGCCCTTGGTCGCCAGCATCTGCCCGGAGCGGCTGGCCGGAGTCCGGCCCCCCTTCCCCTTGCTGCCGCCGAAGGCCTTGGCCGCCTCGGCCAGGTGGCCGGCGAGCTTCAGGCGCTGTGCCTCGCCGCCTGACAGCGTCGGCACCGGCTGGCCCAGGCGCACATACTCCAGGCCGACATCGACGATGGGCTGCAGCGCACGGATCACGTCGCGGTCGCCAGAGAACCATTGCGCCGCCTCGCTCACAGTGAGCTCCAGCACATCGGCCACGTTGAGCTGACGGCCACCACGCTCGATCGTGACTTCCAGCACCTCGGGCCGGTAGCGCTGGCCGTCGCAGTCCGGGCAGCGCAGGTAGATGTCGCTGAGGAACTGCATCTCGACATGCTCGAAGCCCGATCCGCCACAGGTCGGGCAACGGCCGTCGCCGCTGTTGAAGCTGAACTTGGCCGCGGTGTAGCCGCGCTGCTGCGAGGCTGGTGTGGCGGCGAACAGGTCGCGGACGGCATCCCAGGCGCCGACATAGCTGACCGGGTTCGAGCGCGCGGTCTTGCCGATCGGGCTCTGATCGACGAAGACGACGCCGGACAGATGCTCGGCGCCGAGCAGACGGTCGTGGGCGCCCGGCGCCTCGGTCGCCTGGCCGAAATGGCGCAGCAGCGCCGGCGCCAGGATGTCCTGCACCAGCGTCGATTTGCCCGATCCGCTCACTCCCGTGACGGTGACCAGGCGCTGCAGCGGGAACTCGATGTCGAGCTGGCGCAGATTGTGCTCGCGCGCACCCTCCAGAATCAGGCGCGGCGTGCTGTCGGTAACCATGCGCTTGAAGCCGAAGCCGACCTGCTTGCGTCCGCCGAGGTAGGCTCCGGTCAGCGTGTCGGCCTGCGCCAGCTGTTCGATGCTGCCGTCGAAGACGATGGAGCCGCCGCGCTCGCCCGGCCCCGGGCCCATGTCGATCACGCGGTCGGCGCACAGCATGACGGCCGGATCATGCTCGACCACCACCAGCGTGTTGCCGGCGTCGCGCAGCCGCGCCATCGCCTGATTGATGCGGTCCATGTCGCGCGGGTGCAGGCCGATGCTGGGCTCGTCGAGCACGAACAGGGTGTTGACCAGCGAGGTGCCCAGGGCGGTGGTCAGGTTGATGCGCTGCACCTCGCCGCCGGACAGCGTGCGGCTCTGGCGGTCCAGCGTCAGGTAGCCGATACCGACGTCGCACAGGTACTTGAGCCGGGTGCCGATCTCGTCGAACAGCAGCTTGAGCGCTTGCTGTTCGCCTGTGTTGATGACTTGTGCTGTTGATGTTGGGTGGGCAGGAGCCGGGGGCGCCTCATGGTGCGAGCACAAATCGTTGCCCCCCGCGCCCCCGACTCCTGCCTCAGCACCCTGCCGATTCAGGTTGAAATTCAAACCCGAACCCGAACCCGCATCCAAACCAAAGTCCAAACCTGCACCCGAACGACGCGAAGCCCCCGAGCTCGACGGGGCGAGGGGGCTGCCGGCTGACGATTTGTGCTCGCACCATGAGGAAGCCGGCAGCCCCCTCGCCCCGTCGTTCCCCATCAAATCTGCCTGCAGCGATGAGAAGAAGGCCCGCAGCCGGTCGATCGGCAGCTGCATCAGGTCGTGCAGGCACAGCCCCGGCAGGGATTCGAGCTGCTCGCGCGTCCAATCCACGCCGACCGGCAGGAAGCGCATGGACGGCTCCAGCACCGCGTCGGCCTGCGCCTTGCTGCCGAGGCGCCACAACAGGCTCTCGGTCTTCAGTCGCGCGCCGCGACAGCCCGGACATTCGGTATAGCTGCGGTACTTCGACAGCAGCACGCGGATATGCATCTTGTACGCCTTGCTCTCCAGGTAGTCGAAGAAGCGCCGGATGCCGTACCAGGACTGGTTCCACTTGCCGTTCCAGTTCGGCGAACCCTCCAGCACCCAGTGCTGCTGCTCGGGCGTGAGCTGGACCCAGGGCAGGTCGCGCGGGATGCCGGCGGCCTCGGCGTGGCGCATCAGGTCGTCCTGGCATTCCTGGTAGGCGGGGGTCTGGATCGGCTTGATCGCGCCGCCGCGCAGCGTGAGCTTGTCGTTCGGGATCACCAGGCCCCAGTCGACGCCGATCACGCGCCCGAAGCCGCGGCAGCTGTCGCAGGCGCCGACCGCCGAATTGAACGAGAACAGCGAAGGCAGCGGCTCGGCGTAGCGCAGCTCGCTCTCGGGACAATGCAGTCCGGTCGAGAACTTCCACAGCTGCGGCGCGGGCTCGATCCCGTCAGCGCCGGGCAGCAGCGCATGGACGCTGAGCCGGCCGCCACCACGCCGCAGGCCGAGCTCGATCGCCTCCATCGCGCGCACGCGCTCGGCGCTCGAGATCCGGAAGCGGTCGGCCACCACGTCGAGCAGCCTGACCTGCTGCGGTGCGTTGGCCGCAGTCTTGCGCTTGCCGGCCTTGGACTTGGCGTCGTCGCCGGAGGCGGCATCGCCCGGGAAATCGGTATCTGACCCCGATTCCGGGACTCGCTCGACCAGGCGTTCGGCCTGGACGCGCGTGAAGCCGCTGGCGGCCAGCCACTGCTCGACGTCCTCGGGCGTGGCGCTGGCGGGCAGCTCGACCGGGAAGGTCACGACCAGGCGCGGGTCGCCAGCCTGTTCAGCGCGGCGCTGCAGCTCGGCGCAGATCGTCTCGGGGTTGTCATGCCGCACCGGCAGCGCGGTCCGGCGGTCGAACAGCTGTCCGGCGCGCGCGTAGAGCAGCTTGAGGTGGTCGTTGAGCTCGGTCATGGTGCCGACCGTCGAGCGCGACGACCGCACCGGGTTGGTCTGGTCGATGGCGATCGCGGGCGGCACGCCATCGACCTTGTCCACCGCCGGCTTGTCCATGCGGTCGAGGAACTGGCGCGCGTAGGCGCTGAAGGTCTCGACATAGCGGCGCTGGCCTTCGGCGAACAGCGTATCGAACACCAGACTGGACTTGCCCGATCCGCTCGGCCCCGTCACCACGGTGAGCTCGCCGGTGCGGATGTCGAGGTCGAGGTTCTTCAGGTTGTGCTGGCGCGCACCGCGGATGCGGATCAGGCCGGCGCCGTCCGCAGGCAAGGCCTCGATGGCGGAAGAAGTCGGGCTGGAGCTGGGACGTTCGGACATGATGCTGACTTCGTGGGGGAGGCCAGCATTCTAGGCAGGATGATGACTCCTTGGCTGGACATGGGCCAAGGCCTGCGGACTTCAGGACTTGACGATCAGCACCGGCACCTTGGCGTGCGTGAGGACCTTCTGCGCCACGCTGCCGAGCACCAGCGCCTCGATGCCCTTGCGGCCGTGCGAGCCCATCACGATCAGGTCGCAGTCCTCGGCCTTGGCGGTCTCGAGGATGCCCTCGTAGGTCACGTTGCGCTCGATGGTGTCGCCGTCGAAGGTGACGCCGCGCGCGACGCAGACCTGGCGGATGTCGTCGAGCGACTGGGTGGCGGCCGCCTGCGCCTCGCTCAGATACGCCTGCAGGCCGATCGCCGACGCGTCGCCGATGCCGATGTAGGGGAAGGGATCGATGACATAGACGCCGACGATCTGCGCGCCATGCACCTTGGCCAGGTCGGCGGCGTATTCGGCCGCCTGGTGCGCCAGCGGGGAGCCGTCGGTGGGCACGAGGATTTTCTTGAACATGCAGAACTCCTGAAAAGATCGGTGGCGCCATCTTACCCAGCCTGACGGCCGGATGCGGCCCGACGGCAGAAAGGCAAGTGATTCCACACGGCAAGCCCAACATCCCCAAATCGGCTAGGATGTCCCACGCCACCCACAATGGCAGCCAATTCCCACATCAATCAAGGAGTTTTTTCATGGGTCTGTTCGACATGTTCAAGAGCGACAGCGGCGCGAAAATGAGCCCGCACCTGGCATTCGCCACTGCACTGCTCTACATGATGTCCGCCGACGGCGAGATGGACAATGAGGAGATCGGCCACCTGCTCAGCGTGCTGGGTGGTCAGGACGACGGCCAGGGCGCGATCGGCGTCGGCGCCCAGAGCCAGGAACTGCTGGATTCGGCGCTCAAGTACCGCCGCAAGAATCCGCTCGATACCTTCCTGCAGGAGGCGGCACCGCTGCTGACCGATGCGCAGAAGATGTGCATCCTGGTCAACCTGATCGACTCCTCGCTGGTCGACGGCCAGCCCGAGCCCGAGGAGCAGGCGCTGTTCGGCAAGTTCCTGACCGCCTTCGGCATCTCGGAAGACCGCTTCCGTCCCTTCTTCGAAGTGATCGTACTGAAGAACGACCGCCAGGTCTTCACCAACCCGGATCACCCCAGGAACGACGGCAGCTACCGCGTCAAGCTGTCGGTCTGATCGACCGGAACCTGCGAGGTCAGGCGGCTTCGATCCTGACCGCGCAGTACTTGACCTCGGCGATCTTGGCCCAGGGGTCGAGCGCCGGATTGGTCAGCAGGTTGGCAGCCGCCTCGACATAGGCAAACGGAATGAAGGCGCTTCCCGGCGGCATGCCGGGATCGGCGCGCACCGCGAGCTCGACCACGCCGCGCCGGCTCATCACGCGCGCCCGCCCGCCGGCGCTCAGGCCCAGCCGGGCGATGGCGTCGGGGTGCAGGCTGACGGTCGGCTGCGGCTCGATCGCGTCGAGCACCTGGCTGCGGCGCGTCATGGCGCCGGTATGCCAGTGCTCGAGCTGGCGCCCGGTGATCAGCACCATGGGATAGTCGGCGTCGGGCTGCTCCGCCGGCGGCAGCAGGCCGACCGGCACCAGCCGCGCCTTGCCAGTCGGCGTCGGGAAGCGCTCGGTGAAGACGATGGGCTGGCCCGGGTCGTCGGGACCAAGCACCGGATGCGTGACCGCGCCCTGCTCCAGCAGGCGCTGCCAGGACAGGCCCTTGATGGCCGGCATCAGGCGGCGCATCTCGTCGAACACGCGGCCGATCGCGCTATCCAACTCGGCGCCGCTGCCGTCGGGCGCGATGCCGTAATCCCAGTCCAGCCCCAGCCGGCGGGCGAGCTGCTCGGTGATCCAGGCATCGGCGCGCGCCTGACCCGGGCAGGGAACGGCCTGACGCCCGAGCTGCACGGTGCGGTCGGTGTTGGTGACGCTGCCGGTCTTCTCGGGCCAGGCGCTGGCAGGCAGGATGACGTCGGCCAGCGCGGCGGTCTCGGTCAGGAAGATGTCCTGCACCACCAGATGCTGCAGCTGCGCCAGCCCGGCGCGTGCATGCGCGCTGTCGGGGTCGCTCATCGCCGGGTTCTCGCCCTGGATCAGCATCGCCTGGATGCGGCCCTCGCAGGCGGCATCGATGATCTCGACCACGGTCAGGCCAGGCTGATCGGGCAGGCTGCCGGGCTGCAGATTCCACGCAGATTCAGCGGCGGCGCGGTGGACCGGGTCGGTCACGCGGTGGTAGTCAGGCAGGAACATCGGGATCAGGCCGGCGTCGCTGGCGCCCTGGACGTTGTTCTGGCCGCGCAGCGGATGCAGGCCGGTGCCCGGGCGGCCGATCTGTCCGGTCAGGAGGGAGAGCGCGATCAGGCAGCGCGCGTTGTCGGTGCCATGCGTGTGCTGCGCCACGCCCATGCCCCAGAAGATCATGCTGTTGCCGGCGGTCGCATAAGCGCGCGCGACCTCGCGGATCGCATCGGGCGCAATACCGCAGATCGGCGCCATCGCCTCCGGGCTGTAGTCGATCGGGCCGTCGATCAGCTCGGCGCGCCAGGCGTCGTAGTCGAGCGTGCGCGCCGCGATGAAGTCCGGATCGGTCAGGCCCTCGGTGACGATCACCTGCAACATGGCTTTCAGCAGCGCGACGTCGCTGCCGGGCTGGAACTGCAGCACGCGCCAGGCCTGGCGCGCGAGCTCGGTGCGGCGCGGGTCGGCCAGCGCCAGGCGTGCGCCGCGCTCGACCGCGTTCCTGATCCAGCTCGCTGCCACCGGGTGGTTCTGCGCCGGATTGGCGCCGATCACCAGGATGAATTCGGCGTGCTCGACGTCGCGCACCGGATTGCTGACCGCGCCCGAACCCAAGCCCTCAATCAGCGCGGCCACGCTCGACGCATGGCACAGCCGGGTGCAGTGATCGACGTTGTGCGTCAGGAAGGCCGAGCGGATCAGCTTCTGGAACAGGTAGGCCTCCTCGTTCGTGCCCTTGGCCGAGCCGAAGCCGGCGATCGGTACCTCGCGGCCGTGCAAGTCGGGGTGGGCGTCGCGCACGCGCCGCAGGCCGGCGGCGGCGAAGTCGAGCGCCTCGTCCCAGCTGGCTTCGCGGAACTGCGCGCGCAAGGCGGCAGCGTCACGACCGCCAGGGCCGCGCGTCAGGATGGACGGGTCTTTCGGCGCATCGGCACGCCGGATCAGCGGCACGGTCAGCCGATCCGGGCTGTGCGCATAGTCGAAGCCGAAGCGTCCCTTGACGCAGAGCCGGCCTTCGTTGGCCGGGCCCGGTGCGCCCTCGACATGGCTGATGCGGCCATCCTTGACCTGGTAGGTCAGCTGGCAGCCGACGCCGCAGAAAGGGCAGACCGACTCGACCTGGTGCTGCGACGGCTGGGCATAGGCGCCGTTGGCCGGCGCCAGCGCGCCAGTCGGACAGGCCTGCACGCATTCGCCGCAGGCGACGCAGCTGCTGGCACCCAGCGCGTCGCCCTGGTCGAAGGTGATGCGCGCGTGACCACCCCGGAACGACAGACCGATCACGTCATTGCCCTGCAGGTCGCGGCAGGCGCGCAGGCAGCGCGTGCACTGGATGCAGGCATCAAGCTTGACCGCGATCGCCGGGTGGCTGCGGTCTGCACCGCGCGCGGCGGCATCGAGCTGCATCGCGCCACGCGCAGCGAAGCGCTGCGGGTCGGCGCCGAGCTCGGTCGTCCAGTGCGCAAGCTCGCTGTCATGCTTGAGCTGCTTGCCGGCGGGAGCATCGGCATTGAGCAGTTCGAGCACGCTGCGCTGCGCGCGACGGGCGCGCTCGCTGTCGCTGTGAACGACCAGGCCGGGCTGGGGCGCGCGGCAGCAGGAAGCGGCCAGCACGCGCTCATCCTCGATCTCGACCACGCAGGCGCGGCAGTTGCCGGCCGGCGGCAGGCCCTCGCGGTGGCACAGGTGCGGGATCCCGATGCCGACGCGGCGCGCAACCTGCCAGATCGTCTCGCCCGGCTCGGCGCTGACGGCGCGGCCGTCGAGCTTGAAATCCACCGCCGTGGCAGCCGGACCGGCTGCGGATTGAACGTTCATCGCGTCACCTCCTGCGGAAAGAAGCGCAGCACCGAATCGAAGGGGTTGGGCGCCGCCTGGCCCAGGCCGCAGATCGACGCGTCGCGCATGACGTTCGAGAGCTCGGCCAGCCGCTGACCATCCCAGACCGGCTGCTGCATCAGCGCGGCGGCCTGCGCGGTGCCGGCGCGGCAGGGGGTGCACTGGCCGCAGGACTCGTGCTCGAAGAAGCGCATCAGGCCGGCCGCGACGTCGCGCACGCTGTCCTGCTGCGACAGCACGACCACCGCCATCGAACCGACGAAGGCGCCGTGTTCGGCCAGGGTGTCGAAGTCGAGCGGGACATCGGCCAGCGCTGCCGGCAATATGCCACCCGAGGCGCCACCGGGCAGCCAGGCCTGGAGCTCGTGTCCGTGCGCCATGCCGCCGGCGTACTCGTCGATCAGCTCGCGCAGCGTGATGCCGGCCGGCGCCAGGTGCACGCCGGGATTCCTCACGCGACCCGAGACGCTGAAGCGTCGCAGTCCGCTGCGGCCATGACGGCCCTGCCCCGCCAGCCAGGCGCCGCCGCGCTCCAGGATGAGCGGCAGCCAGGACAGCGTCTCGACGTTGTGCGCCAGCGTCGGGCGGCCGAACAGGCCTTCGATGGCGATGATGGGCGGCTTGAGGCGCGGCATGCCGCGCCGGCCTTCGAGCGACTCGATCAGCGCCGACTCCTCGCCACAGACATAGGCGCCGGCACCGCGGCGCAGCTCGATCTGAGGGAACCGCGCCTGCGGGTACTCGGCGCTCCAGGCCGCGATGCGCTCGCGCAAGGCGGCGAGTTCATCCTGCAGCAGCGCGCGGCAGTCGTGGTACTCGTCGCGCAGGTAGATCCAGGCCTGCTCGGCACCGACCACCCGCGCGGCAATCAGCAGACCTTCAAGCGCCAGGCGCGGCTGGGTGGCGAGCAGCTGCCAGTCCTTGCAGGTGCCGACCTCGCCCTCGTCGATGTTGACGACCAGATGGCGCGGCCCGGGCTGGGCGCGCACCGTCTGCCACTTGCGCCAGGCGGGAAAGCCCGCGCCGCCCAGCCCGCGCAGGCCGGAAGCCTGCAGCTCGGCGAGCACGGCGTCGGGCGTCAGCTCGGCCGTCAGCAGGCGGCGCAGCTGGGCGTAGTCGCCAGGGGACGCGGGCGCGCCGCTGGCCGGCAAGGGGCGCGGGCCGGTGTCGCCCCGCGCCAGCGCAGCACAAACCGATTCGACGCTGGCCTCGGGCAGCTGGTGCTGGCCCGCGCAGGCCGCCGGCGCGCGGTGGCACTGGCCGATGCAGGGCACCTCGACCAAGCGCAGCGTCCGGTCGCCAGCCAGCCGCTGGCGCAGATCAGCCAGCAGCGTTTCGCCGCCGGCCATGGCGCAGGACAGGCTGGTGCAGACGCGCACCGTCGTGGCGGGCAGCTCGGCATCGTCCGCGACGACATCGAAATGGTGATAGAAGGTCGCGACCTCGTGCACCTCGGCCTGGCTCAGGCGCAGGCGCTCGGCCAGCGCGGCCAGCATGCCCTGGCGCAGTCCGCCATCGGCATCCTGGATGCGGTGCAGGTGCTCGATCAGCAGGTCGGCCCGGGGATCGAGGTCGGCGCAGAGCTGCGCCAGGCGCGCGCGGGTGCTGGTCTCGACCTGGCGCCCCTTGAGCGCGGCACGCAGCCGTGGCCGGGTCGGCTCCGCGGTGCGGTCGATGGGATCGGTGGACTCCAAGGCGGTCTCCCTTCACTGCGACATGATGCGATGGCCGCAGTTTAAGCCGCCCGGCGCGGCAGGGGGCATCGCAACGCCGCCAGGGCTGCCGGACAGACCGAGGAGGCGTCAGCCCGGCTGCAGGCCGGCCTGGAGCTGGCGCTGCTCGACCAGGCGCCAGACCGCCAGCTTGGACTCGTCGTCGCTGGCCTTCCAGGCGCGCAGCTCGTCGCGGGTGCGCCAGCAACCCAGGCACAGGCCGCTGTCCTCCGACAGGCGGCAGATACCGATGCAGGGCGACGGCACGGTCTGGCCCGGCCTGGGGCTGGCCGTGGCAAGGGAGATGAAGGCAGGCGGTGCCTCGGTCGAGGCGGAAACGGGAGCGAGATCGGACATCGGCGCATTCTGGCGCAAGGCGCCCTTTCCTGTCGCCGCATTGCGACATGTCCCCACGGCCTGCTGGTGCAGGCAGGATGCCTGCACGCCTCAGGGACCGCCCAGCAGCTCGCTCAGCTCAGCCATGTGGCCGAACAGCCGGCTCGCGCCCGCCGCTTGCAGGCGCCCGGCCGCCGCGGGCAGCGGGCAATAGGCCCAGACCTCGGCGCCGGCGGCAACACCGGCGCTGACGCCGGTCGGCGTGTCCTCGATCACCAGGCAGCGCGCCGGGTCGGCACCCAGATGCGCGGCCGCCGCCAGATAGACGTCGGGCGCCGGCTTGCTGCGCGGCATCTCGTGGCCGCTGAAGACGCGATCGCCGAAATACGGCCGCATTCCCGCCATGTCGATCTGGAACTCGACCTTGAGCCGGTCGGCACCCGAGGCACAGGCGATGCGTCCGGCCGCGTGCGCATGCGCCACCTGCACCGCAGCGAGCGCACCGTCGATCGCCTGCAGCTCGGCGCGCAGGCGCTGGTTGCGGCGCTCGTAGAAAGCGGCCATCCAGTCGTCGGTCAGCGGCTTGCCGGTGCGCGACTCGATCAGCGCGCGCTCCTGGCGCACCATCTTGCCGACGAAAGTGCGCATGCATTCCTCGTGCGTCATGGCCCAGCCCGACTCCTCGAGCATGTCGCGCAGCACGCCCTGCGTGATCGGCTCGGAATCGACCAGCACGCCGTCGCAGTCGAACAGCACGGCGTCGAATCTCACGTCCTGTCTCACAGCAGGTCCCCATCGACGTAGTACCAGCGCCCGTCCTGGCGCACGAAGCGGCTGCGCTCGTGCAGGCGCTGAGCGCGGCCCGCGGTGCGCGAGCGGGCGACGAACTCGACCTCGGCCGCGTCCGGGCCGCTGCGAACCTGGCGCACCTCGAGCCCGAGCCACTTGCAGCCGGGCTCGAAGTCGATCGGGGCCGGGCGCCGGTCCGCATGCCAGGTCGCCAGCAGATAGTCGGCGTTCTGTTCGACGAAGGCGCTGTAGCGCGAACGCATCAGGCTCTCGGCGTCGGGTGCCGGCCGGGACGCGAAATCGTCCAGGAAAGCGCCGCAGCAGGCGCTGCGGGGCAGCGGGCGGGCCTTGGCGTCACGGCGACCGCAATGGCAGGGGAAATCGGATTTCATGCTTCGGTTGCTGGGCAAGCCTGACGAACGGAAACGCGGCAGGCTTGGCGGATTGTCGCAGCAAGGCAGCGACCCCGTCGGCTGACGAATTTTCTGGCTGGCAAAAGTCGATCGGGGCCTGGCAAATGTTCAGGCCATGGAAGGACTTAGATTCGAATCAACTAGAAGGCGTCCCATGACACATGGCTAGGACCTTTGAGTTCCCTCAACCCAAACTAGGAAGAGATCATGTCAACACGCTGGACTCAACTGTTGCGCTGGATCAGTCATCGCGGACAACCGCTGGCGGGATCAGGCCCGCTGGAGCAGAACCTGCACTGTGACTCCAGTGCCCTTGCCGGTGGAAAATCATCGCAACCCGTCTGGCTGACACCGGCCTATGTGCGTCAGCGCCGCTCGGGAGACCGGGTCTGCCACTGAGCCAGACCCGAAGCCACCTCAACCACGGCCAGCGGCAGGCCGCAGGCACTGCGCCAAGCCGCTCAGATCGCCGCGCGCAGCCATCCGGGCGACGCGCTCGGAGAAAGCCCGGTACTCAGGCTGGGTCGAGGCCAGTTCGGCCGCCCAGTCCAGCAGGTCGGAAACAGCTCCCAGCCGCAGCCACTGCAGCGCCTGCTCCAGGCTGGCGGCATCGGGGCATGGCAGGTCTGTTGTCTCGATCGGGTCCGGCCGGACCGCGCTGGCCACCGGCCGTTGCAGCGACAGCGAGACCCTCATCGTCGTGCCCTGCCCCGGCGTGCTGTCGACGCTGATGCTGCCGCCCATGCCTTCGGTCCAGTGGCGCGCGATCGCCAGCCCCAGGCCCAGGCCAGGCTGGCCGGCAGTCGCGGCACGGCGATAAGGCTCGAACACCTCGGCCAGCTGGTCGGCGCTCATGCCGGCGCCGGTGTCGCTCACGGTGAAGGTCAGCAAGCACTGCCCGGCCGTCTCGACGGCATCGGCCCGGAACTCGATCCGGCCGCCGTGGGTGAACTTGGCGGCATTGTCCAGCAGGTTGATCAGCACCTGGCGCAAGCGCTTGGGATCGACCAGCACCTGTTGCGGCAGGTCGGCGGGCTGCCAGCTGAAGGCGTTGCCCCTGGCCAGTGCCAGGCCCTCGGCCTCGATCGCCAGCCCGTCGAGCAGGCGCCTGAGATCGACCGGCTCGGGCCTGATGACGCCGAGCGGATGCTCCGCCCCCGCCTCCTCGATCAGGTCGTCGATCAGCGCCTGCAGGTCGGAAGCACTGCGGCGGATCGATCCGCCATATTCGGCATGCTCGCCGCCGGCCTGCTCCAGCGGGGTGGCCAGCGCAACGATCTCGGTCGCCGGCCGGCGCAGATCATGGTTGACGCGGGTCAGCAGTTCGCTGCGGGCCCGGTTGGCCTCGTCGGCGGCGATCACGGCATCCTGCAGGGTCTGCGTGCGCTCGTGCACCAGGGCCTCGAGCCGGACATGCTCGTTCTGGCGTGACTTGAGCAGCGCTGCCTGCGCCGCCGCATAGGCGCGCTGCTCGACGAAGGCCCGCCTGCCGAGACCAAACACCATGACGATGCCCAGCACCAGCGCCGGCCGCAGCGGAAGCAGGGTGTCGAAGTACCAGAGACCCATGGGCAGCCAGTCCTGCTGCTGCGCGAGTCCCTGGGCGACTTGCAGCCACAGGCCCAGGATGGCCAACAGGAACAGGCCCGCGTTGGTGACACCCCGGTACCAGGCCCAGGCGCTCGAGATCTGCAAGGCCAGCAGGCAGACCGCCAGCAGCGGAATCGTCATGCGGTTGGCAGCGCGCAGATCGCCACCGGCCGCCTGGATGACGAGCAGGAAACTGGCCGCGATGAGGGCCAGATGGACCCAGCGCCAGAAACGCCAGCGGTACAGGTGCAGGAAGAAGAGCGTGAAAGTGGCGCCGAACGCCGCAGAGAGGTTGACCAGCAGCACGGTCGAGCGCGCAGCCGGCTCGCCGCCGCCCGGCAGCAGGAAACGGTACAGGTAGCCGGCAAAGGACAGCTCGTACAGCACCATGCCGAGCAGCCAGCAGGCCAGCAGCAGGTCATGCGTGCGGTGTGCCAGGCCATGCACCAGCATGAACAGGACCATCCCCAGCAGGGCGCACAGCGGCACCAGCTGGCGCACGGTCAGATCGGACTCGTGCGAGCGATAGGCCAGCGGCTCCCACAGGGCCGGATCCAGCTGAAAGCGCATGCGCCCCGACACGCGCAACAGCACCGTGGCGGACTCGGCAGGCTCCAGACTGAGCGGAAAGATCGAGATCAGCCCCGGCTGCGGCCTGTCGGCCAGCGGGCGCGCCAGCCCGCTCTGCGCCGTCTCGATCGGCTCCCGCCCGGATGGCCCGAAACGGTAGTAATCGACCCGCTCCAGACGAGGGGATCCCAGCGTCAGCCAGCGCGTGATCGTCTTGCCGGAGCGGTTCTCGACCCGCAACCGCAGCCAGATGGCCGACTCGCTGGCCCCCTGGTTGAACAGGCGATGCGATCCCGGCTGCCAGCCCGGCTGCTCCAGCGCCTGCGCGGGCAGGAGATCAGCGGCCGGGTCCTCGAGCAGCTCGATGCGGGACACGAGATCCAGATGCTCAGTCACTGCCAGATCGACTGCCTCTTGCGCCCGGGCTCCCGAAACGCCCAGCAGGCACAGCAGCATGAGCAGCCTGGCAGTCCAGGACAGCAGCCGGCTCATGCGCGGCTCCCGGGAGCCAGTGTCGCGCCCAGCTCAAGATCGAGCAGTCTGGCGAGCGTCGTGCGCAGCTCCGCCAGGCTGACGGGCTGGGTCAACAGCGCAGAAAAGTCATGTGGCTGGCCGGACATGAGCTCGGGCGCCGAGGTCAGCAGCACGACAGGCAGCCCGGGCCAGCGCGCACGCGCGCTGCGCAACAGCGTGAGGCCATCGACGCCCGGCATTCTCAGGTCTGTCAGCAGCAGGTCTGGCGGTTCGATCCTGATGGCCCGCAGCTGGTCGAGCGCCTGGTGCCCATCGGCCAGCACCGTGACCTCGAAACCCAGCCCGGACAGCTCGGCTGCCAGCAGGTCGCGCATGACCGGGCTGTCGTCTGCCAGCCACAGCCGCCTGCCGCGCCCTTGCAGCTCGGGCAGCAGCGGCTCCTGTCGCTGCAGATGGCGCGGCGCGATGTCCTCCTCGCAGGCCGGTGCGACGGGCAAAGTGAAACGCAGCACCAGGCCGCAGTCCGACGGCAGCACCCGCAGACTGCCCTTCATGCGCTCGGCCCATTGGCAGGCAATGGCCAGTCCCACCTCGTCTCGTGCCTGTCCGGTGCCCGGCAGGAAGGGCTGGAACAGCGTGGCCAGCTGTTCGGCCGTCATGGTCGGGCCGTCATCGCTGACGGTGAAGGCCAGGCTGATCCGGTCGGCGTCCGGCAGCAGCTCGACCTGCAATCCGACCGGACGCTGGCGCGCGCGAGCGGTCGCATGGGTCAGCAGCAGCACCAGCACCTGGCGGGCGCGCTTGGCGTCGAGCGCGACGATGTCGGGCAGGGCCCCCTCGGTCCGCCAGCCGAACGGCTTGCCATGCTGCGAGGTGAGCCGGTTGGCCTGGTCGGCGATGCTTTGCAGCCAGGCTCCCAGGTAAAGCGGGCGCGGCAGGACGGCGTCCGGCTGCACGCCGGCGCGGGCGTACTCGATCAGGCCGTTGATCAGGGCCAGCTGCTCGCGCGCGAGCTGCCCGATGGCCAGCGCGCGCTGGCGCACGGCCGCGCCGGCCGATTCGAGGCGGGCCGCGTAGATCATGATGGCCGACAGCGGCGCGCGCAGGTCGTGGCCGACCCGAGCCAGCAGTTCGCCCTTGGCACGGACCGCCTCGTCGGCATCGACCACGGCCCGGCGCAACGCCGCGCTGCGCAGCTGCACGGCCTCCTCGAGCCGCTCGTGCTTGAGCTGCTGGTCCGCAATGAGCTCGGCCTGCAAGGCGGCGAAGGCCCGGGACTGCGCCGTCGATTGGCGCACCGTGGCATACAGGAGCACGAAGGTGATCAGGACCTTGAACAGCACCGTCACCTGCACATGCAGCACCGTCAGGCCCGATGCCGACCAGCCCGTCAGGTTGAAGATGCGGATCATGTTGAACAGCCAGCCGCAAACCATGGCCAGCACGAAAATCCGCACATGGAATACCCCCTCGCGCCAGGGCTGGATCAGCGAGAACGGCCAGACCAGGAAGATCAGCAGCAGGACCAGCAGATTCACCCGGTTGACCCACAGCAGGGGGCCGAGCAGCGTCGCCAGCAGCAGCACGCTGCACACGACCACCGAAGTCCGGTAGAAAAGCCGCCAGCCACGCCGCTTCCACATCTCCAGATAGACATACAGATAGACGGTCAGCATCACGACGGTCAGCAAGGCCAGCGCAGGTACCAAGCGGGCAGTCAGCGCGCTGCCCTGTGGCAGCAGGTAGCTGCGCAGGTAGCCGTGGAAGGCGAGGTCATGGATGGCGCTGACGAACATCCAGAGCGCGAGCAGGAACGGCAGCCGGCTGCGCAGCCACCAGGTGCTGGCGAGCAGATACAGCACCAGGCCCAGCATCAGCCCGGCCGGCAGCAGGTACTGCAGGTCGTTGGTGGCCTGCTGCTCCAGGTAAGCCAGTGGCTGCCAGAGCCTGGGCTGCGTCATCAGGCTGGTGCGACCGTGCACGCGCAGCAGCAGCCGGGCCCGCTCGCCCGGCGCCAGCGTCAGCTCGAACACCGCATCCATGCCGCGCGCCAGCGGCACCGGGGGTGGATGCAGCAGGCCCGCTCGCGCCACCCGGGTCGCGCGTCCTGCCTCGATCCGGTACAGCTGCACCGCCTCCAGGCGAGGGTTGCCGAGCACGATCCAGTGCATGCCCGGCTCGGCGCCGTTGTGCAGATCCAGCCGCAGCCAGAGCGCCGCCGCCGTCAGGCCGAGGCGGAGGTCCGGGTCTGCGGCAGGCCGCCAGCCCTGGTGCGCCAGCGCCTGCCCGGCATCGAGGCTGGCATCGCGATCGATCAGGACGCTCAGATGGCCAAGCAGATCAATCCGGGCCGATGCCGCGGGCAGGTCGAGGGGCTGGCCGGCCCAGGCCTGACACCATCCCGCCAGCAAGGCCAGCAGCCCGCACAGACGGCGCAGTGCCGACGGCACGCGGCTCATGTCGTGCGGGCAGGAGCCTGCAGCTCGTCGAGCGGCGACTTGCGATAGTCGCGCGGCGACATGCCGAAGCGGGCGCGGAACGCGGTCGCGAAATTGGCGGGATTCTCGTAGCCCAGGTCAGCGGCGATCACCTGCACCGCCAGGCCGGTTTCGCGCAGCAGCTTGCGGGCCTGCTCCATGCGGGCCTCGCGCAGGTATTCGAACACCGTCGCTCCGGCACACTGACGGAACGCCTCGTTGAGCCGGTGCGAATTGGTGCCGACCGCCTTGGCCAGGCTGGCAAGATCGGGCGGTTGCGCCAGATCATCGTGCAGCAGCCGCTGGGCGGCGCGGAACACCAGCGCATCGACGTTGGAGACGGACTCGGCCGAGGCGACGGAACGGGGCGCGACATCGAGACCGCGCACCGGCGGCTCGTCCTGCACCTGGCGCCAGGCCTGCAGGTGGATGCTGACGCGCAGGCGGACCTCGTCGAAGTCGAAGGGCTTGGCAATGTAATCCACCGCCCCCACCATCAGCCCGCGCACGCGATCCTCGGGCTGGGCCGCAGCGGTCAGGAAGATGACCGGTATCGCCGCCAGGCGCGGGTCGGCCTTGAGCAGCCGGCAGGCCGCGATGCCGTCGCAGACCGGCATCGACACATCGAGCATGATCAGGTCGGGCAAGATCAGGCGCGCCTTCTCGACTCCGTCATGGCCATCCTCGGCCAGATGGAGCCGGTAGCCCTGAGCGCGCAGGCAGTCTCCCAGCAGGCGCCGATCATCGGCGTTGTCATCAACCACCAGGACGCGCAAACCCTTAGGAAGCACAGAATTGAAAACCATGCTCGCATTATTCTCAATTCTTATCGCGACAGCAATCAGAATTTGCCCGAAAACAAAACAATTTTGCCGTCCAGCAAAACTCGGCGGGCCGCAGCAGCGGTCCACCGGAGCCCATCAGGCCGCGCGCGGGTAGCGCTTGATCGCGTTGCGGAACACGTCCAACACCTCGCCGGGCTGGCTCATCGTCACGCCGAGGTCCTTGACCAGACCGTCCTTGAGACCGTAGCACCAGCCGTGCACCGACAGCTTCTGGCCGCGCGCCCAGGCGTCCTGCACCACGGTGGCCAGCGCGACGTTGCCGACCTGCTCGATCACGTTCATCTCGCACAGCACGTCCTCCTGGACGGCCACCGGCAGATGGTCGAGGCGGCGGCGGTGGCGCATCTTGACGTCGTTGACATGGCGCAGCCAGTTGTCAACCAGGCCGACGCGGGAGCCGCGCAAGGCGGCCAGCACGCCGCCGCAGCCGTAGTGGCCGACGACCATGATGTGCTCGACCTTGAGCATGTCGACCGCATACTGGATCACCGACAGCGCATTGAGGTCGGAATGCACGACCAGGTTGGCGATGTTGCGGTGCACGAACACCTCGCCCGGCTCGAGTCCGGTGATCTGGTTGGCCGGTACCCGGCTGTCCGAGCAGCCTATCCACAGGTACTTGGGACTTTGCAGATGGGACAGCTTCTGGAAGAAGCCGGGGCGCTCGCGCTCCATCTGCGCCGCCCAGGCGCGGTTGTTGTCAATCAGGGTTTTCAGCGATGAACTCATATCGCTATGGTAGCCACAAGCAGGAGGGCGGCCACGGCGTGCGGGTATCCGTCAGGGCGCCAGCCTGACGCGCTTGAGCGCCTGGCGGCGCTCGTCGTAGTCGGGCATGACGCTGGCGACCACGCCCCAGAAGCCGGGGCTGTGGTTCATCTCGCGCAGATGGCTGAGCTCGTGCGCGACGACATAGTCAATCATCTCCAGGCTCAGGTGGACCAGGCGCCAGTTGAGCCTGATGCTGCCGTCCGCGCTCGCGCTGCCCCAGCGCGTACTGGCGCTCGACAGCGTGAGGCGGCGGTAGCTCACGCCCAGGCGCGGCGCGAAATGGTCGAGCCGCTCGGTGAAAACCCGCCTGGCCTCGCGCATCAGCCAGGCCTGCGCCAGCTCGCGCACCCGATCCGATCCGGCATCGCCCGCCAGCGCCAGCAGCAGGCGCTCACCGTCGAGCGCCGCACCGGCGCCGGCGAAGCGGTGGTCGGGGGCCAGCGCCAGCTGCAGGCGACGCCCGAGATAGGGAATGTCAGCCCCCGCGCACCAATCGGCCGGCGCCAGCGGCTGCGCCTGCTGCAGCTGGCGCAGCTTGGCGCGCACCCAATCGGCCTTGCGCAGGATCAGCGCATCGACCTCGGCCAGCGGCGTCCAGCGCGGCGCACGCACGCTCAGCCCCAGCGGGCCGACACTCAGGCCTATGGTGCGGCGCTGGCCGCGCTGGAACTCGTAGGCGATCAGCTCGGTGCCGAGCCGGCATTCGCGGTTGGCGCGCGGATGCCGATGCGCGTCGACGCCATCCGGGGCAAACAGCCCGAGCTGGCCCGGTCCGCTGGCAGGTGCGGCCATCGCGCCCGGCATCAGGCCGCGTAGGCCTCGGGGTCGAGGCGGCGCATCTCGGCCTCGATCCAGGCCTCGACCTCGGCCATCAGCTCGTCATGGTGGCGACCGACGCTGGGAATCTGCGGCCCGATCGAGATCTCGACCTGACCCGGTTTCTTGAACAGCGCCTTGCGCGGCCAGCACTTGGCCGAAGTCACCGCGACCGGAATCACCGGCGCGCCCGTCTTGATCGCCAGCCGGGTACCGCCGCTCTTGTACTGCCCTTGCTGGCCGCGCTCGATACGCGTGCCTTCCGGGAACATGATGACCCAGGTGCCCTGATCGAGCAGACGCTTGCCCTGCTGCACCATCTTGGCAAAGGCGCGCGCGCCATCGGCGCGGTCGATGTGGATCATGTCCATGCTGCCGATGGCCCAGCCGAAGAAGGGCACGCGCAGCAGCTCCTTCTTGAACACATAGGCCAGCGGGTGCGGCATGATGGCCGGCATGGCAAAGGTCTCCCAGGTCGACTGGTGCTTGACCAGCAGCACAGCGGGGTCGGAGCTGCCCCGGGGCAGGTTCTCGCGACCGAACACCTGGTAGCGGATGCCGATGATCCAGCGCGCGCTGTCAACCGACAGCTTGAGCCAGCGCTGGCACATCCAGTAGATCGTGGTCTTGCTCGCGAACGGGCGCGCCAGCACCACGGCCAGGCTCCACGGGATCACCGTGAGCGCCATGAACAGCAGGTGCAGCAGGGAACGGATGGCAGAGATCATGTGTCAGGTTCCGATTGGTGCAGCACCCAGTCGGCGAAGGACTGCAGGTCGCGATGCACCAGGGTGGCAGACGGCAGCCCTGCGGGCAGACTGCCTTCGCAGCAACCGGCCGACTGGCCGCTCAGGATCAGGTGCGGCTGGCAGCCGGCCGCTGCCGCTGCCTGCGCGTCGCGCACCGAATCGCCCGCGGCCTGGACCTGTCCGGGCGGCACGCCGAAACGGCGGCAGATTTCGCGGAACAGACCCGGAGCGGGCTTGCGGCAGTCGCAGGGCTCCTCGGGGGCGTGCGGGCAGAAGAACACGGCATCGACGCGCGCGCCGACATCGGCCAGCGCCTTGTGCATGCAGGCGTTGAAGGCGTTGAAGCTCGCGATGTCGAACAGGCCGCGACCGATGCCGGACTGGTTGGTCGCCACCACGACCCGCCAGCCGGCCTGGTTCAGCCTGGCGACCGCCTCGAGCGCGCCGGACAGCGGCCGCCAGTCCTCGGGGCCCCGGACATAAGCCTCAGGGTCCTGGCTCAGGACGCCATCGCGGTCGATCACGACCAGCTTGGTCAAGGCGGGCATGGCTCAGGCCGCCAGGCGTGACAGGTCGGCGACCCGGTTCATGGCCTGGTGCAGCCGGGCCAGCAGACCCAGGCGATTGGCCTTGAGCGCCGGATCGTCGGCATTGACCATGACCTGGTCGAAGAAGGTATCGACCGGGGTCTTGAGCGCGGCGAGCGCCTGCAGGCTGGCGGTGTAGTCGCCCTGCTCGAAGGCCTGGCCCGCCACCGGTGCCACCTGCGCCAGCGCGGCGGCCAGCGCGGATTCGGCCGCCTCGTGCAGCAGATCGGGATCGACCTCGGCCCTGACCTCGCCCTCGGCCTTCTTCAGGATGTTGCCGACGCGCTTGTTGGCCGCAGCCAGCGCCGGCGCCTCCGGCAGCGCGGCAAAGGCGCGCACAGCGGCCAGGCGGCGCGCCACCTCGCCCAAGCGGGCCGGACGCAGCGCCAGCACCGCATCGACTTCCTGCGCGCTGTAGCCCTGCTCGCGCAGGTTGACCGCCAGGCGGTCGAGCATGAAGTCGAGCAGCGCGGCGCTCGGGTCGGTGATGAGTTCGCCGAAGGGCACGGCGGCGGCCTTCAGCAGCTCGGGCAGGTCCAGCGGCAGGTTCTTCTCGGCCAGGATGCGGATCACGCCCAGCGCATGGCGGCGCAGCGCGAACGGGTCCTTGTCGCCGGTGGGCAGCTGGCCGATGCCGAACAGGCCGATCAGCGTTTCGAGCTTGTCGGCCAGCGCCAGCACCAGGCCGGTGTGGTTGCGCGGCAGCGCGTCACCGGCGAAGCGCGGCTTGTAGTGGTCCTCGATGGCGATCGCGACGCCGTCGCGCAAGCCCTCGTGGCGCGCGTAGTAGCCGCCCATGATGCCCTGCAGCTCGGGGAACTCGCCGACCATGTCGGTCAGCAGGTCGGTCTTGGCCAGGCGCGCGGCCTGCTGCACCTTGAAGTCGAGCAGGTCGAAATGGTCCTTGGCATCGACGGTGAACGGCAGCGTCGCCTGGCGCAGCTGGTTGACGATGGCGTGGGCGATCGCGCGCACGCGCTCGCTGCGCTCGCCCTGGGTGCCAAGCTTGTTGTGATACACCACCTTGGCCAGGCCCTCGACGCGCGACTCGAGCGTCTTCTTGCGGTCCTGGTCGAAGAAGAACTTGGCGTCGGCCAGGCGCGGGCGCACCACGCGCTCGTTGCCCTGGATCACGGCGCTCGGGTCGGCCGGGCTGATGTTGCTCACCACCAGGAAGCGGTTGGTCAGCTTGCCGTGCGTATCGACCAGCGGGAAGTACTTCTGGTTCGCCTTCATGGTCAGGATCAGGCATTCCTGCGGCACTTCGAGGAAAGCCGGGTCGAAGCCGCAGGTCAGCACATTGGGGCGCTCGACCAGCGCGGTGACCTCGTCGAGCAGTGCCTCGTCCATCAGCACCTCGTAGCCGGGGCCGAGGCGTTCGGCCGCCTGCGCCAGCTGCTGCACAATGGCAAAACGCCGGTCGCCGAAGCTCGCCAGCACCGCGCCATCGTCGCGCAGTGTCTGCGCGTAGCTGTCGGCAGCAGCGATCACCACCGGCGAAACCGCCGCCTCGAAGCGGTGGCCCTGCGTGGTGTTGCCCGCGGACAGGCCCAGCGCCTTGACCGGCACCACGGTGGCGCCATGCAGCGCGACCAGGCCATGCGCCGGACGCACGAAGTTGACGCTGCTCCAGCCCGGCAGCTCGCAGTCGGTCTCCAGCTGGTAGCTCATGACCTTGGGGATCGGCAGCTTGGCAATCGCCTCGTCGAGCGCCTTCTGCAGGCCGAAGTCCAGCGTCGCGCCCGTCACCAGGCTGTCGTAGAACAGCGCCTCGGCCTTGCCTTCGCCCTGGCGCTTGAGTGCGGCCACGGCAGCGGCCGGGTCCGAGACATCGGCGCCCAGCGCGGCGAGCTTCTTGAGCAGCGCCGGCGTCGCCTGGCCATCCGCGCTCAGGCCGACCGAGGCCGGCATCAGCTTGAGCTGCAGTGCCTTGTCGTCGGCCTTCAGCCAGACATGGCTGATGTGCGCGGCCAGGCGGCGCGGCGAGGCATAGGCCGTGGCGACGGAATCGGCGCCGGCCAGGCCCTGGGCCTTGAGCTGCTCGAACAGCACATGAGCGAAGGCATCGCCCAGTTTCTTCAGCGCTTTGGGCGGCAGTTCCTCGACGAAGAGCTCCACCAGCAGGTTTTTGGTCGTCATATCGGTTCCCTTCAGGCGGTTTTCTTGTCCATCTGCGCCACCCACTCGCGCGGCGCCATCGGGAAGCCCAGGCGTTCGCGGCTCTCGTAGTAGCTCTGCGCGACCGCGCGCGCCAGGTTGCGGATGCGGCCGATGTAGGCGGCGCGCTCGGTCACGCTGATCGCGCCGCGCGCATCGAGCAGGTTGAAGCTGTGCGCGCACTTGAGCACCTGCTCGTAGGCCGGCAGCGCGAGCTGCTGCTCCATCAGGTACTTGGCCTGCTTCTCGTGCGCGTTGAAGGCGGTGAACAGGAAGTCGGCGTCGGAATGCTCGAAGTTGTAGGTCGATTGCTCGACCTCGTTCTGGTGATAGACGTCGCCGTATTTCAGCGTCTCGGTCCATTGCAGGTCATAGACGTTCTCGACGCCCTGCAGGTACATCGCCAGCCGCTCCAGGCCGTAGGTGATCTCGCCGGTGGC
>JACCEC011266732.1_pt1 | contig 24553 bp, 22 predicted proteins | sample 7450121 | NCBI WGS metagenome assembly JACCEC01 (sample SAMN15323455, study PRJNA562643) | freshwater metagenome | isolation source: river surface water | place: USA:Blue River Watershed | collected 2017-08-18 | reverse complement strand
GAAATCACACAATTACGCGAACTAATAACTCGGTTGAATGAATACTATTGTTTAGATATTAACACATCACAGATTACTAGTGCGAATTCAGCAAGTTCGCGTCGGGAAATCTTACAGGGATTCGCAAGTTCCAACCGGATTGAATTACTATTTAGTGTCCGGATATTAGATGAATGTATTGATATACCTAGCTGTGATTCTATCTACATAACTTATCCTAGCAAATCTAAAATCCGGACAATTCAGAGGTTGATGAGGTGCACTAGGACTGTGCGGGATAACCGATTCAAGGTCGGTAACCTATTCTTGTGGTGTTCAGAATATGAATCTATCCTAGAAACACTAGGTGGTATAAAGGAAATTGACGCCGGATTCGCCGATAAAGTTATAGTTAATTCAGTAAGTCAGTTTACTAGTCGCGGTGCTGGAAAGCCTAAAACAGTTTGTGACGATATTACCGAATGCCGAAAACTAGTAATTGGCGCTAAGGAATTCAGATTGATATCTTGGAATGAGAAATTAGAACTGGTGAAGAAGTATATTGATGATAATAAGAAGAGACCTAGTGATACAAATAAAGACCCTAAAATTAAGACTTTAGGTAAATGGTTAGACCATCAAATACAAAATTATAAAAAGAAAACGAGAAATATGGCTGATGATATAATTTTTAATATCTGGAATAATTTTATCACTGATCCATGTTATAAAGAATATTTTATATCAAATACTGAATATTGGATATTAAAATTAAATGAATTAAAAGAATATATAAACGTAAATAAAAAACTTCCATCTCAAATTGATATGAATAAAGTTTATAAAAATCTTGGTAAATGGTTTTCTCATCAACAACAAAATTATAAAAACAAAATTCAAAGTATGAAAGATAATTTAATATATAATATGTGGGAAGAATTTATAAATGATGATAATTATAAATATTATTTTAGAAATAAACAAGAATTATGGAAAGAAAATTTTAATAGATTAAAAGACTATATTAATTCTAATAAAAAATTACCATCCAAAAAAGATAAAGATAACATAGCAAAGTATCTGGGTGGTTGGTTATGCTGTCAACAAAAGTATTTTAAAAATAATGAGAATTTAATGACAGATAGAAATATATATTTAATTTGGAATGATTTTATTACACATCCAGATTATAACAATTATTTTATGACAAATACTGAAATTTGGTTTAAAAAATTTATCGAGGTTAAAACCTATATAGCAAATAACAGTATAAAGCCATCTATAAAAGATGAAGATGTTAATATTAAATCTTTAAGCGGATGGATTGAAGCTCAAAAAAGAAATTATAAGACACGGAAAGGTATTATGTCTAATGACACTATATATTCAACGTGGAGTAATTTTATTACTCATCCTAACTATAATGATTATTTCATTAGTAATATAAAATTATGGTATAAAAAATTTAATCAATTAGAAAAATTTATTATTTGTAATTCTAAGATACCTTCTTATAGTGATAAAATGAATAAATCTTTAATATTATGGTTTTATGCACAGAAACAAAATTATAAAACACGTAAACATTGTATGAAAGACCCTGAAATATATGCAACTTGGACTGCATTTATTACACATCCGGATTACAAACAATATTTTGAATGAATATCAAACTAGTCCAACCTAGCAATCAATTCAGTTTTATCTAATTTTACACTATGCACTTTAGCACTGTGTAATTTGATATCTATGGTTTCATAATTTCTATATTCATAATATTGTGTATATGGGTCAAATGGTTTTTGTGTCATATCTAGCGCTGAAACCGGAATCTTGACATTTTCAATCATCAAATAAACAAACCTGTCGTCCACAGCATATGGGTAAGGGACATCGCTATTACCAACAGGCGAAATATATTTGGTAATCGGTGTCTTTGCGTCAGGACCGGTATTAAAAGTAAAGACCGAATCGCCAATATATAGGTATTTTCCACGGGATATTTCAGCAAGAATAGAATTCCCGAGCCATTTCTTTACATTTTCAGGTTTATTTTTATACAAATTATCTGGGTCAGTTCCTAGCATTACTCGCATAACATCAAATCCAAAAACGCGTTGGTAATACCTAACATTTTCATACTTATCTGGAGCATGCCAATCCGGGTAAATACATTTATAGATATCAACATGTTTACCGGCTTTTGAAATGATAACTTTGAATGACCGACCTCCATTATCGTGAGTATAATAAGTATTATTTTTTGGCGCGCCACGTGTTTCATCGCTATGAGTTGTTAGAATCCATTTAAACACCTCGCGTTTATCGGGTTTGGATATATAGATACGACCGTCATTACCTTCTTTAATCATATTACGACAATCGTCCGCGTGACAAGATGGCGCCGGACGTTTAGAATACTTCTCCGCTGGGTCATGCTTACACGACTCGCAAACTTGTAATTCCTTTTCTGGCTTTAAAGTTTTGGAAGTGCTAGATTTGTGACTGGTAGATTTTACTTTACTTTTTAATGTCTTCATATTTTGCAGATTAATAATGAATATTTACTATATACCTTAGAATTATTTTACTTGCAACTACTAATAGGTATTCCAATAACCCGCCATTGAAAACACCTAGAACCCAAACCGGAAGTAATCGGGGATAACTTATCATCATACCCGGCAATCAAATTTGTTTTCCGGGATTCGGTATATTCTATTTCACCTGAATTAGGATTAACTTGCGCCGCAAAATCATAATCAAATTCCATACGGCACAATTCCGGGACCAAACACAAGCTGATGTGATTACTTTTTGATTCAGCCGGGATAGAACAAATAAATTTAGGTCCTAGCACACCTTTGTCATCCACCGACCAATAATATAAATCAAACACTGAATTATAACTAACCGGATTAATAGATGACGCGACCAGGAAATAATCCACACTGAGCCAATAAACATATCCGCGGCCTTCCCGCCTTGCCCGGGAGATTTCACTGGCAGAATCCCGACAAGGAACATGGCATAACTTCGCTATAGGTTGCTGTTCTAGGTTATCTGTTTTCAGCAAGTAATAAAATTGTATTATATCCCCTATAAATTCTACTTGGATAGCAAAAGTGTTATCCGGATTCCAATAAGTAATCGGTTCGGTCATTAGGATTTGTTTGCCAAGTAAAACAAATTATTAGATAATAGTCCTAGCACAGCTTTAAATAATATATGTCAGCAATAAGTAAAATAATCTGTAAATCTAGGTTGTAAAAACAAATCTTTTTTCCAAAAAAAAAATCGTGGATGCTCGAACTAATTGGTAAAACAGATATCCCTAAAGAATTACGTGACCCATTATTACGCGCCCCGGAATGGGCTTATTTATTCCCGTGCCTAGCATTACGTATCGGAATGGGTTTAGTTTTACTCTTGTCACAAAATCATACAGCGCACCGCATTATACTTGTTCTATTGGCATTCACTTGGTTGGCTCTAGGTCTCAAATTCCTGAAATTGGGATTACATGTATGGAAAGACTATGTCAAGTTTCTTGTGCTAATCGGTGTTGCCATCGTGTTATTAGGATTGAGTTGGACGCGCCATCAAGATTGGCTCGTTAAACCGGCAGGGATATTAGTCATATTAGATGCAGTGCTAGGTTGGCAATCCCGGTTCTTAACAAGTAATTTCAATTATGTCCTATCAAAACGCGGGCTTTGAGCGCTATCTCAGGTCGGCAAGATTAAATAATAGTGGGGTAATAATCAACTTTATGGCCGCGAATAAGTTCGGGTTGAGGCCACTCACGGATTAAGCTATTGATTTCTTCAGTGTGCGGTGGTATAATATGATTAACATATAGTAATTCAAGATAATACCTAAATATGCCATCCAAAAAATCAGTGAATATGTTCATGGCTAGTATAACACTAGTTTTTTGTGTCTCGGTAGGTATTTGTGTTCCTAAAAATTGAATGTCATTATATGAATAAACATACTGCAGTAAATCAAAAATAGTAGTAAATTTACCGTGTGTTGCAGAATACTTATCGTATAGTTTGGGGTTAATTTGCCGCCATTGGTCGCAAACCACCGTAAATTGTTTTTCAATTGTTAATAATCTAACTTCTTCCGGTTCATTTTTTTCTATTGTTTCATCCAAATAATCATTTGTATGTTCTGGAAATATCTGGTATTTCTCTACTATTTCATTTATATATTTGCCTATAAATTGATGCTGCAACGACGGTTTTTTTATATCTGCATAAAGTTTCTTTATTTTGACATCCCGAACTGCTTTGGCCTTTGCATCAACTGAATTATATTTTTCAGTAATTTCGGCCTTCTTCTTTTCTAGTTTGGGTTTTAAAATTTCTACACTGTATGTAGGATTGTTAGATATATTTGAATTGTATTCAGTCAATAATTTATTATATTCACTGTCATTTTTTAAAACATTTGCTAATCCTGCCTCGTTTTTATCTAGTAATGGATCCCACGCTTTTATAGTTTCCACAAATTTGGGATATGATAAATTCCTAAGCGATTTTATATATTTTTCACTTAATTGAACATCATCTGGATACAAATATTTGTTTTTATAAGTATCCGCAATATTTTTAACTGAACCCGATTCTAATTTGGTAACAGGTGTTGTTAGTAATTTTAATCGGTTTTTGATAGTATCATATATCTTGTTATGGTAATCTATAGGCTGTTGTCCTTCTGGATGTTTAGGATCTAATACTTTGATACTAAAATTGTCCTTTACATGTGTTTTAGATTTAGGTGATAATAATTTGTGTGTAAGTCGTGTCTTATTTGATTTATGCCATTTCTCATTTGTTTTTTTCTGTGTATGTGTTTTTAATTTGGATGCCTTGAACTTGTATGATTCTTTAAAATAAATAGCATTGTGATTATATTCTTTAATACCTTCAGTCGCCTTGAAATTGTTAAAAGGATATCCATAATACGCTAGACGTTCAAATCTATTTACACCATATACTAATCCTTCAAATAAAAGTAATTCACATACCGAATAATTATAGAAATCTATTTTGGGTAAAATACTAGATTTTACTAATTCATTACTATTATATACATTTGTGCGGTTAGTCGTGAATTCGGCGGCCATATATTTTTTATAATCCATGAATTCATTAATATATAGTAGTAATTTTACTATAAACTCAGGGTCATAAACAATATTATTAATTAAGCCTGGTTCTAAAAAGATACCATATATGGTTGTATCTATATATTTATTGCCATTCAATGTAACATAATATTCATTTTCTATTTCATTTGCTGATTCTCTAGATATTTCTAGTCTATTACAATTATGATTCAACCGATAGTCGCAGTCCGGTTTTTTTGTTATTTTTTTGGTAGGTAAAATAGTTGATCCTATACTTGTATCTTTTTGTAGTTTTTCTGGGAATATTACTTTTAATTTATGTATATTACCATTACTTTCACGGCATTCTAGTAATAAAGATTTTTCTGTAGCAGTTACGGTGTTGTTTTTAATTAGGTAAAGCATGCCCGACATCTTAGGGTTATACGCATTTATATGCGTAAATATATAGCGTTCAGGTGTATTACCTTCAATATTGGTGTTGTATGTAGTAGATAATGACATATCCAAGTGCGGTTGGTTATATTTGTATTTTATTAATATTTGGTTATTTTATTACCGCAAAAAATAAACAAAAAACATCAACACCCCCCAAACATCAACACCCCAAACACACATAAAATTAATGGTTGTTGAACTAAGCAGTGTTGCTAGAAAAGCGCTCTAGGTCAGTAAAACCCATTGCTTGGACGTCGCCTGTTGCTTTCTGACGGTAAATAGCCTGGCTCACTGAACGCATAGCATTGGGTGTCGCTTTGGAATTCTGTGCATAATTCAGACAATTTGCCGTGCTAACACCAATACTGGCACCGGCTTTAAATGCGTCTTGATTGGCACCTAGATATACGAATTTCCAATTTTCTTTTTCGGTCTTCTGTTTAATCAGTTCTTGGCTCTGTTTCTGAGTGTAAGTCCGGCTGGCATTCTCTTCACCATCTGTAATAATAATACAATATACATCCGCCGGAGAACGGCCGAGTGTCCGGAGAACAGCTAGGGCACTGTCAGTTTGTTGAATGCCGAAATGAATAGCATCATAGAGGGCAGTATTCCCGCGTGGGGAATATTCAAATTCTAGGTCATCAGTAAGTTTCCCCGACCACCGAAGTTTGGCCTCGTGATTAAACGTGGTTAGTTGAATTTGACTTTCCGGGGTGCTAATCTTGCGTTGGTCGGAGTGGAATTGCTTTAGACTGCCTAGAGTATCGGCGGTGTGTTGAAACATGCTCCCCGATTCATCCAGAATAATGGCATAGAAGCTAGAAGTAAGTTCGCGAATAGTAGTATTGGGGGCAGACATTTTAATTATTTTTGGGTGTTCTAGGTTATTTTTTTGCTAGTTGATATATATTAATATTGATAACTTGGTTTTCAATATGCTTAAAACAATTTTTGGCGTATGAGTATTAATATAAAAAAATAAACTGCATGAAAATAGAAATTATTGAAAAAAAACCACAAAAAAAACCAAAAAAACCCAAAAACAAAACACAAAAAAAAAAATTGATTTTTAACTTCCGGGATAGTTGTTTAGCAATACACCGTTTAATTTGATAACAAGTCGCGAAATAAATTACCTAGTTCTAAAATGACAACTACTTACGATTTCCCAAATAAGATTAAGACTGCCCGAATTGAAATCCGGGTCAGTGCTAACCTAGTTGAAGATTACTACTTAGTAATCCATGAGCCTAGTGGTGGTAATCGCCAGGAACTGAAATTTGGTTCCCGCAAACTAGGAGAATCTGAGTTAGCGCAACCAACTAAGAGGTCATTTGTCCGATGGATTAATGAACGCTATTTCATTGTTAGCACCGGTTCTAGGTTTGGCACTGACCCAATGGAATGCAAAGATGCCAATATTAATTGGGACCCGGCAGTTGAAATCAAGCACGATATCTACAGGATTCCTGAGAAATACCTTGTTGGTCCCATCCAAGAACCGGAACACCTAACTAGTATCCCTGATTTGTATGATGGCGACAGTTATCGGAAATTTGCCTCAACACCTATCCTAGACCCGCGATTTTGCCGGATTCATGGGTATTGGGTTAATACCGACGACCAACCAATCGCCAGGAAGCTTCAAGACCATCTCCATGCGACATATGATGTTAAGGATGAACCACAACGCAATATGTGCAAAGAATACAAATTCACACCGGAAGACCCCGAAAATCCCGAATACAAGGATATGGAGGAACTCAAGAAACTCAATCCGGAGAAGGATATGATTTGGCCGCTAGATGCAGAAACCAAAATCCAGAACTACCTTACTCCCAAGTCACGGCCTTATCACGAAGCTATGACTGCGCTTGTTACTAATCTACTGGCTGCTGCTAATCTCCATGGGTTCATCTTTGGTGGCTATGTGCTAGGACTTATCGAACATTATCATGCATATAAGTCGGATCCGACTACTGAATACCGGCCACCTAATGATGTGGATATTTGGATGTCGGGTAAGTCCAATCCGGCGGAATCGGTGTTTTCCCGTAATGGCATTGAATGGTATGTGATGCCAAATATTACAAGCTATCTACAGGTTAGCGGCCGGAAATACCAGCATCTCCACGACCGTGAAAACGAGCATACCACACGATATGGTGTTGCTAAACTTTTGGTGGATGATACCTACCGATTTGATTTGGTATGTAATATTAATAACGGATGCCGGTTTAATACCCTAGCTGACTTTTCGGCGACCAATCTTTATTACAAGGTTGGCGGCTCGGGCGAACTCAAGCTCCGGACGGCGTGTGGTGGTTTCACCCTAGAACAAGTGCTAGGACATATTCGCAACCATGAGCTTCATCCGGTTATGGAATTCCGCGAACTATATAAGTATGTTGGAGACCAACTGGAATATGATTGGTACCAGACTAAGTTTCAGACCCGTGAACGGAAAATGCTCGACCGGGGATATAAGTATCCGGAAGGGGTAGTCCCACTTACCGAACAATATGTTCCTGCGATGGCTGAATGCCTAGCTAAGATTCGTGAACGAGAGGTTGCCAGGAAAAATCCTACTAATTAATGCCAAATCAATTAACAAACAAAATAAAAATTGATTTCAATTTGCTTGTTATTTATTTTTATAATTTAACTTGTATAACGCGATTCATAAAATGACAACACCAATCCGGGAATTACTGCTCCAAATTTGGGAAGATAATGATTATGTGCTAACATTTCAAGTAACCCAAGAAGCTAGAGACATTGCCACTGAATTAAAACGGCTTTGGGATGTGAAACCAGAAATAACGATTACTAGTTCGGGTCCGGCGGGGCTTATCCTAGAACCACTGCTAGGATGTCTAACCGCATTTATTGTCAAACTTGATACAGGTATTGCCAGAGATAAACTTGAAAATGATGAAGCACATATGTTGTATTTAGAAGATATTAGGTATGCTGCGGTGAAATCTAGGGACCGGGTTGTTGATTGGCAACTTGAAACCATAAAAAATATTTAGCCACGAATTTTGTGGGCTTTGTATGTATTTGTTTTTTTGGTATTTTGTTATTCAAATATGGGTATGAATTACCACTCCTCCTCGCCATCGGACCAATTGTCGGGGTCGGTTGAACGATGAGCAACTGCGGCATCACACTCTGCGCGCGAACCGTGGCAATCCCAATGGACTGTAGAGCTAGGTAGTGCTGCACCACAACCAAAGCAAAGTGCCTGATGGCAATGGCAGCGGACAACATCACATCCACTGTCGCGGGTAAGACTAGCACCGCATGCGGGATTGGGACAAGTTGTGACCTTGATGTGCTCCTCCTTTGGCCGGTGCTTGAGGCACAACTTGACAAGTGTATCCGCTGTGGCACCACATGTGAGCGCCTCACAATAGTAAGGCGTGGTGCAATCCGGGATTCGGCATCGGAGCAGAACAGAATGCTCGTCGGTATCAGTTGACACCTGGATGGCAACAAGAAGTGCCGGGTCACGGAGTGCCAAAGTGGTCTGGCACACAGGGCAACGACACATCGCCATATTGACTGGCTCGCCCGGAATAGGCTCGTAGCCGACCATAACATCATGACAAGCACGGCACAAATCGTGAGTGCAGCCCAACCTAACCATATGCCGATTGGCAAGGGTATCTAGGCAACAGACACAAGTGCTAGTCGTGCCAACCTGCAAATGCGGGAGCGGCGGGGGAATCATGGCCTTGCCGAAATCAGCACGAACAAGAGCAATCAAATCAGCGGGGATGCCATCAGGAATTCGCTGGATAGCAGTCGGATTCCTAGCCTTACAAACCTTGATGTCATCAGCATTCAGATTGTTGCCACGAGTGTAAATCTGGATAGCCTCCGGTGTGAGTGCTGCCATATCACTAATAATACTAACCGCCTCTGAACGAGTAAGCGGACGCGTGATGGGTGTGTAGCCGCCAATCTGGTAAATGGCAGGGTTCAGTCCAAGCTCAATGATTAGGCCATTCAACTGCCCGATGGCAGCGCGCATATTGATGTCATAGAGCTCCTGATTACGCGTGATGGGCTGAGCTGGGACAGGGAACTCGGGCAACCGGCCCTTCTCCACTGTCTGATTGGTATACATCAGCATCTCAGTGCCGAGACGACCACGAGCGCCATCCTGCTGCATCTTGTGAAGCCACTGGTTGAACTGCAGTAGAACGGTATCGCGCTGGGCGCTAGGCATACCACTCAGATCAAAGAGGGGGATGAGATTACTCAACCCTAGGGTAACAGTGTCATCAGTGTCAAGGGGACGGTCAAGATACTCGAGCTGCCACCTAGTCTCACCGACGGCGCCAATGGTATAGCCCAAGCTAGGCAAGTTGGGCTGTGGGTCCTTTGCAAATGGCTTGAAAGCACAGATGAGGTGGGTGTTCCACCTAAGGCGCTTACCTGGAAAGAGACCGAAGTTGAACTTTCCACGGACAAGATAAGCGGGGTCAGCAAGTAACTTGTTGATGAATCGGTTGATAGTGTAAGCACGAGCTCCACCCAGGACCTCATAATAAGCTGCGATGGCCACCATATGCTCTGGTGCGGGATTTAGAAAGTCTACGCCCGGGAAAAGTCGGTCGCCGAAATGAGTATATGCGCGAGCAAGGAGCCCACAAACAGCAGGCTGCATGACACGAAGATGTGTATCCTCATCCCAGCTGACAGCACCGGTCTTGGGGCAAGTGCGAATACCCAGGTTAGTGAGTGTTGCGAACAAGTTGTCAAAGAGCGCGCGCTCAATCTGTGCATGAACTAGCCCACTAACTGCGGTATCTGAGAAGAGCATTCCAAGTGCCGCACAGTAGAGAAGAATGCCATTGACGACTAAATCCTCTGCGAACTGTGCGAAGATGAGGCTGAGTGCCTGGAGGCAATCATTCTGTGTTGCCTTCTTGGAGTTCAAGATAGGAATGCCGATGATATCGCCGGGCTGAACGTCTCGGACGGAGATAATCTTGTGCTGTGCGGTCTTGACAATCTGCGTAGCAAATCGGATGATTGCTGGGAAATCCATTGCCTTAATCGCCTCCCTAATATCTGAGACGTCCTTCGCAGAAAAGGCGCCGTCGGCACACTTCTGGAATCCGATGAGCGTTCCGGACTCAACAAGTGCTGATAACTTGGCGGCGATGGCATCCTTAGCGGCTGTTGCACGAGATGTGTCAAGCAACTGCTGGAGAATCTTGCGATTGTCTGGGGTGGTTGTCTTATCAGTTAGCACCCGGTTCATCCAAGCGTTCATCTCCTTACCATAAAGGCTCTGATGGCACAGTGTGCGATACAAGAGTCCATAAATGGGATGGCTCACAAGAAGTCCAGGGTTGATTCCGGCATTCTGCTGAATAAGTGCCAACAACTCGTCGGCTGCAGGCTTGTTGTTGCTGAGAACCTGGATGAGTGACTTCATGGAAAGCTTCTCATGCATCGCCCAATCACCGACACGAATCCAACCCTTTGGCAGCTTGACGCTACTGACCTTACCAATCTGGTTAGTAATTCCAATGTCAACTGGTGTAAGCGTATCACGCTTGGCAAGCCGGTGACACTGGATGGGAATGACATTGCGTGTCTGGGCGCAAATCTGAGTCAACTCAGTTGTGAGTGTCACCATAGTTCGCTCACTTGTGTGAGGTGAGAACAAGATAATAAGGTGCTTGCAACGGTCAAGTGTGCCTGCCTGTGCTGCGTGGCGAATAATTCGAATGAAGTTGGAGTCGCTGAACTCGCCATCACCGAGAAACACAAGGGTGAATGCCGTGGTTTGACGCCCTACAATCTGTGTGAAGAACAGGCTAATGATATTGGTATAAGTGCCCCAACAACAATTACTGTAAGTTGGGTAATACCTAGCGACTGCGAACTGCTGAAACTCATAGCTACGATCAGACCCAAATGGAATGATACTGGTCTCGGTATTATTAGCCGAGATTTCCCGGGCGATTAGCTTCATGAGTCCAGCACAATCGGCATTACTGCCAGAATGGTCGAACAAGCAATAAACTGGGCTATTGGTGAAGTCCGGTGTTGGTCCGGGGTTCTGCTTGGCGAACTCCTTAATGTTCTTAAAGTTCTCAACTGGATTGGTGTTGGGATCGGAATCCATTGGAGCAGTGCTAGGCATTGTAAACCCAGATGTGGGCTTAGTAAAGTTGAAACCGGGAAAACCAGTAATAAAGTTATTATTAGAAGCCATTTTGTATGGTGTAATTAATTGAATTTGACTGGGTAAGTATTGTTATAATATCCATAACAGTGAAAAAATAAAACAATTTTTATGCAAAAATATGCTAGAAATGATATAAATTTGTAATTTAATATGAATTGTAATTAATCGTCTTCGTCATCTTTGCCTTTCCATGTGGCTAGTGCGCCTTTATCTAACACGAATTTGGCTTCTTTCTTAATCTTGTCAAAACTAAGCGGTTCGCGGGGTAGCCATGTTTTGAGTTTAGCGAATATAAATAGGCCTTTAGGGAATAATTCGTTTTCAATAATCTCTTCTTCACTTTCGATCCCGGTGTTCTTGAGTGTTTTAAGTAATTTACCTATTTGAGCAGTGTCTTGCATACGCCATCCTGAGTTTATATTCCGGCGTTCAACACTAGTAACTTCAAATTCTAGGTTACGTGGGAGGGTTAATTCACTTAAGTCCCAAACCAAACTGATATCCGTGAGGAATTTGGTATATGGTTCGTCACCTTGATGTTTGCCACCTGGCATATAAAGGAATGGAATATCCTTTAATCCAGTGAGAACAAATACACAGTCGCCGCCAGAAAAATTCTCGGAAACTTTACGGTCTAGGGTGGTAGATATGAAATTCTTAAATGTATATGTATCTCCGGGTTTGAGCTTGGTAATCGCCGGGCCGACATCACTCATACCACGGAATACAACTTCGTCACCGGTGAGTTTAGGGCAGTCGGGGCGGTCATATACGGAATCCAAATGATTCAGTAATTCGACACGTTTACCATAACTTTGGTCAATATACTTTTCAAAATTAGTTGCAGACGGTAATTCTAATTCATAAATTGCTTCCATTTTTTGTTTACCAAGAATATCCCTATAAAACAAGGTATCCATAAATTTGCGGAATGGAAATGGTAATTCACGTTTTTCACCTTTTTTAGTATTAGAATAATTTGCAAGTAACATAGATTGAAAGAATGAACCAGGGCCCTTATAATACTTGAGTGCCGCTATTTGCATGGGTTCTAATTTCTTATAAAATGCAATTAGTGTCGGGACCATTTTAATAACACGATGTGCTCGGTTAACGTCATGTGCGCGGATATGTTTAAGGGTAATGTCTCGCCGCGACGGTGCTTTTTCTGACACTTTTTTGGCGTTTAGGGGTTTGCGTTTAGCGACTTGTTTAATAGATTTTATCTTGTCGGTTGGCATTTTATATTTACCTTATGTATTGAAAAAAACAAAATAATATATTATTGTCCTAGCACAGCTTTATTGGCAATACTTGATACTTTTCTAGAAATCATCTTCAAAATTTCCAGACCAAGATTTAAGTGCCTGCATGTCGAGAACAAATTTGGCATTTTTCATTATATTTTCAAACTTAATAGGTTCGCGCGGTAGCCAAGATTTTAGTTTGGCAAATATGAATAAACCTTTGGGAAACATACTCTCCTCTATTATATCGGAATCGCTTGCAATACCCCGTTTTTTGAGTGTTTTAAGTAAATTACCGATTTTGCTTTCTTGACTATATCTAAGCATAATATTCCGGCGTTCTACTGCAGTAATTTCAAATTCTAGGTTGCGTGGTAAAGTAGCTTCACTTATATCTGACTTAAGTCTAACACTATTAATTGTTTCTTCCAAATCATCAAATTGTTTCGAGTTAGGTGTATATATGAACGGAATATCTTTTAATCCGGTAAGGACAAATACACATTCACCCATCGAAAACCTTTCAGCCACTTTTCTATCAAATGTGGTAGATATGAAATTCTTGAAGGTATATGTATCCCCGGGTTTGAGATTAGTAATTGCAGGTCCCAAATTACTCATCCCACGGAATAAGATTTCTTCGCCAGTTAATTTGGGGCAATCAGCGCGGTCATAAACTGTATCTAGGTTATTCAAAACTTGGATCCGTTTTTCATAACTTTGATCTATATATTTGTCAATATTTTCACCCGATGGTAATTCTAGGTTATATGTTGCATTTTGGTTAGGCATTCCCATAATATCTCGATGAAACGATATGTCTTCAAATTTGTGAAAAGGGAACAGTATTTCACGTGGTCCGTCCTTTTCACCCGATCCTGGACCTGCTAAAAGATAGGATTCAAAATATGAGCCAAATCCCTTATAGTATTTGAGTGCCGAAGCTTGTGCTGGCGATATAGTCTTATAAAATTTTATGAATTTAGGTATTAATCTGATGATGGTTTGCCCGCGTTTTACATCATGTTCCCGGATATGTTTTAGTGTAATATCCCGCCTAGATAGTGGTTTTTGTTCTGGTTGCGATTTAACTTTTTTCCTTTTTGCGGGCTTTTGTGCTATTTTTGTTTCAGATGGCATTTATATTTATATTATGTATTGAAAAAAAGCAAAAAAAAACTGTAATTAGAATATTGCTTATGTCCCTACACAGTGGGGATATTCCCAATGTCCCTACTCAGTGGTGGGGATATTCCCAATTCCTTTGAATACTTTAGCAGTATGATATTCATAACCTAGCACAATGAATTGTTTTAGTTCCTGTGCTAGATGGCTTACCATGTCTTGCACCACTTGTTCGGCGGTATCACGATCAACACGGAATGGATTAAATGTGACTAGAACACGATGGCAAGGTTCAGTAGCTGGGAATTTACCGTTATACATGCATACCGAATCACTAATAGTGCATGTGACCGGGATAGGTTGCTGGTCTAGGTATTTGCGGATAGTGTCATGTACTAGTTGCGAGTCTGAACCATCTGGACGTCCTACTAGGAGTTCAAACGTGGGAAAATCCCGGTTCCATTGTGTATCAGGTGTGGTTTGGCTTTTATTTGCGGTATATGCCGTATATTTATCATAAACTGCAATTGCAACTCGTGATAGCATATATCCTAGTGAACCGACAACTGCTGTCCTGGCAATGAAGTCAAATGCAGAAATTGTGTTTGTAGACATATTTGTTAATGACTATTTGTTAATGACTAATTATTAATTGTTTGTAGTTAATTGTGTGTTTTTATTTAAAACGTTTTTTAGGATTTGGGGGTTTTTGTGTTTTTTGTTTTTTTAGGTAAAAATGAATTATTATGTCTGAAAATTGTTTTATAAAGAATCCATTAGTTAAAATACTAATTAACTACCTTCTCAAAGACTGAACTAACAATCAATTTCATATAAAAGCATACGAGCAAATATGGCGTCTAACAAGCAGACAATGAATACTGATTCCAGCAAGCCCAATCTGGGTGGTCTGGAACTCAAGATGATTGCAAAGGATGACGCGGCTTTTGTGAGTGCAGTCAGGGTATCGGATGTAGCGAGTGGACGATTCGCCATGCCATTCCTGCATGTCTGGTTTGCACTGTCATACTACTTGACTCTGACTGCAACTGCTACTACTGAACTTGCTAAGCAATTTGCCAAGCAGTTTGGCATCCTGTTTGAACTGTCGCGCATCCGTAATCACAGGCTTATGCATAAGATTAATAAGGTCATTGCTCAGCATCCAGGCAAGAAGCAATTCGATGTCACGGATGATAGTGATGAACACATTGCAAAGGTGACTTCTGAGGCGAGTGACTGTGGTGTTGACCCTGCTAAGTATCTCGACGAATCCACTGATGAGGATGATGTCGCGCAGTGCTCTAACGCGTGGTGTCTTAATCAGAATGCCGTATGTGGCAAGGCGTCTGACAATGTTATTATCATTACTGACCTGGACGGTGTTGATTGGTTCGTTCTGATTACCCGCCAAAATGGCCCTGGTCGTTCTCAACTGGCTTGGGCCGGTGGGTTTGTTGATAAGGATGAGACATTTACTCAGGCCGCGCTCCGTGAGAAGTCGGAGGAAATGGAAATGGGTATTACCTCTTCGGCCAGGGATGTGAAGTATGATGTCAAGACTACTGAACTTCCGGCAACTAAGATGATGGACTGGGACCCGCGTGCCAAGTTTGTCGAGGGCATGGAGGTCGGCGCGGTTGTTACTCATTACACTTTCAAGCGTTCCTAGACGCCGAAACCCGAAGTGTCTTGAAATTTTAATTTTTGTTTTTTACTTAAAAATATTTTTATATGTGATACCAATAATTTGTGATATGTGTAATGATTGTTGTAATTTGGGCGTAAAGTTGTTTAATTTATATTCTGTGGAATTATGGAAAGACAATACATTTATACGCAAAATATCAGAAAATTGTAATGCTGATTGTTGTGATAAGTTAATGCTTGATTTAAATAACCAAACCATAAACCCGATAGCCGAATTCATCAGACCATCTGATAGCACTGGGGTGTATGAAATAAAAATAATTTATGATAAACCGCATTGTGTTTATCGAAATATTAGATTTGGGTAAGGATACAAAAATAAAATTGTTTTAGCCTAGATGTACTAGCGCTAGGATAAAATAATCATAAACCCTTAAAACCAAATTACTAAACTCTATCAAGATGTATGACTCCGTCCGATTTGAAATAGATGCTTTTGAATATAAAGACTTAGATAAGCGTTTGCCACAAGAGTATCCTAGATATACTGCTGCGGAGATGGCGTGCTGGTCGGATTGTGGGTGCCATTGGTTTGTAGTATGCAATATTGCCGAAGAGTTCGCGTTCCGGGAATGGCTATTTGATTCAGGAATCCAAGTTACTAAATATGATTATATACTCCGTCCGACACCGGCGGATAATAAGAAGTATCTATTAGATTATTTACAAACCAAGACAGCCGAAATTAGACAAGTTTTAAAGGACCCGGAATATTGTCAAAAAAATGGACTAGAGTCGCCGTTCAAAGACGGTGCTAGGTTCCAATTAATTTATGTAGATGCAGATGATGTTGAAAATCTATATGGAATACACCAACGGCCTATTGACCTATATACCGAAGCCATTGGAATTCTAGAGCGGGTATATTATGAAGTGAATGATGGCGAACTAACCCAGGGTGGAATTCAAGGTGTGAGTTCTAGTATGTCCGGGTTCTATTCTGGTAAAAAGGTCCAATTAATGAACCTAGATGAGCAACCGGCAACCAGCGCCATTCCTGAAATTAGGATTAAATTATTTGACATGGAATTAAGATTCCCTTATATAAGGTCAAACATAAAAAAAACAAAAACTGAATTGATAGCAATTAAGATTTTGCCAGATGTAAAAGAAAATATTCCGATTTACTGTGATAAATCCAATAAGTTTGCTGGCCGCCGGATAACTACAGTTTGATTCAAAATTAATTAAAATTATGATGGTTGTTGTGTTGCGGTATCAAATTTTTTCATTTTTAGAATATTCCCGATTATATAACATCCATAATCTAAATCTACTTGAAATGCTTCTATTTCGTCATATTCCGCAAAGTCCTCTTCGGACAAATTATCTTTAAAACTATGCTTGTATGGTTCTTTGGATGTAATAATTTCGGTATATGTTTCATTGGCATATTTTTTGACTTGTTCCCAATCGGTAAATACAACATTATGAATATTGGTATTTGAACTTTGTGTCCCATCTTCAATTGAATAATAAGTGCATTCTTCACAGAAAATCCACATTTTGGCTATGGTATATAAAATATTACAAATTTACGCGTGGTTGTTTAATAATATTGTGTTGTGTGACAAAATAAAACAATTTTTTAAAATTATTCAAATATATTGCTGGGAAAAATAATGGGATATGATTTATTGGATGAAATAAATATGGAATTTTGAATGATTTCAATATGTGGTATTTTTGGACATATTTTTGATATATCCATATATTTTGTGCTCGCCTAGGTTTGTGCTAATGGAATATGCCTGATAATCTCTACCGGTTGCTCCAAAATTAAGTTCTTCTAGGGATACTGGGATTCCACAACGTATATTATATGTTCCTGCAGTGTGAGTAATTGGCAGTCGTGTTTGATACTTGTTGCAAATTTCAGAGAGAGTAAATACTAGGTCTTGAAAATTTGTGAGTATTTCCGGGTAAGTTGTAATTGTTGGTTTATATTCGGGGTTATCAGTGTTAATCGTTGCTTCGACTTCATAAATTATCCACATATTGCGTGATGGATGAGTTGTCTAAAAGTAACAGATAAATTAATAATATTTAATTATACCAAATGCATTAATCAATTTTTATATAACAAAAATATACAATTATTTTGGCGTGTAATTAGTGTGTCATGTTACATTTTCTAATATGAATTTGTATAAATTTAATTTGAATTGATGTGTTACACAAACTGGATTAAATTTGTTGTTTGCTTATTAAATTGTGTCATGAGAATATTGATGTGATATGGTAAAAATTCGCAAGAAATATGGATATATAATCATTATGGATTTGTATGTGAATACATTATGGTTCTGATGTAAATTGAAGATTTTTTATAAAATAACATTTTGGAGATTTTTTTATTTTTATCGGGGGAATCAAATGTCATTTTTTGTGTTTTATAAATTGAATGTATTATGCCCTATTTGTGGCGTAAAATGATTTTTTTGGATGTTTTAGAAAAATGTTGACGATTGGAGCCATGTTCAGGGCTCTAATGTGAAAAATATATCATTATGGATTTGTATGTATTTCACCGCATAATATGGTGATAATTGCATGAATTTCATGTTTTGCGTTTTTGGAGACTTTTTTATTTTTATCGGGGGAATCGAATAGCAGGTTTTTGAAACCCCTGTTTTGACCGTATAGTGTCTGATTTTTTTATGGATTTTAAGTTTTGCGCACATTTGGCTGCCGTCCGATTATTTTGCACAATTTATGATTATTCTGTGCATTTGCAATTAGTATACAAAAAACATATAATTACACCCATTAGGATTTTCATACATATGTTACTTGCACAATCGTTTTACGGTTATACATGATATATTAGCCATATGCGGCCGGATGTGTGCAGTCGTATACGGAGATTTGTAGAATCCGGCGGATGAGTGGATATATGTGATATTCGTATCATATATGTATACACACATTGTCATGTCATTCGGCTGTGTATGATACTATACCGGTTTTATATAGGGTATAATAAATAATTTAAATAAAAATGTTTATAATAAATAAAATAAAAATGTTTACTTGCAAGTATTGTGACACAAATTATTCAACATATAATCATTATAAAACACATATATCGACCAAAAAACATTATGAGAATCTTACTAAAATGAAAGCATTGACTAATAATAATCAACAATCGGCATCTAATGTTAGACAGATTACATTAATGCCTGAAAGTGAACAACAATCTACAGAATTAGAATCATTTAAATGCAAATGCTGTAATAAAATATTAGCATCCAAATTTAGTCTGAAAAGACATTATAAGATTTGTAAGAGTGCACAAAACCTAATAGATGAAAATACAATGGATATAATAGATAATCTATTAGAAAGTAAACTAGATAAATCCATGTCCGATGATAAGCAAAATATTACTATTGTTATTAATAACAATAATACAAATAATATTAATAACAATAATATAAATAATACAAACAACACAAATAATAATGTAAATATTGAATTATCACATGACGACTCTGATGATGTATATGCCCCATTTTATGGTTTATGGAATAAGCATAATGTAAATCCATTTGGCTATGAAGATTTAAGTATGTTTGATGATCAGGCAATAGCAGATAGAATACATAGTGGTGGCTTAAATGCATTTATGGAATTTATAAATATACTTTATTCGGAAAAAAAGAATCATAATGTAGCAGTATATAATCAACGTGAAAAACTTGTCAAATATTTAACTGTATTAGGCAAAGTAAAAATTACTAGTCTAGATAAAATGCTTAGCGACCTAGTTATGAATTGTATTGATGGATTAGATAGATTTTTGGATAGAAAGGATTTATCAATTAAGCAATGTTACAAAAATATAATAGATAAATTAAAATTCATGCATGAGCAAGATGGTGAGAACCCATATATTGACAAATATACGGAAGCACTAAAACTTGTAATATTGAATATTAGTAGTTCGGCTTTAGAAAATATGACTGCTATTGATAAGGCAATTACACGAGATATTGAACAATTACGTAAGAATGGAAATCTAGTTATTCCTAGAACTGACTTGAGAGTGGACCCGTAACAATACTATATGATTCAAATATATTTTATTTTTCATTTTATTAATATTTTTAAACACTGAGCCTGTCTGTCCGTTGCTTTTTTGCTATTGTATTTTAAGATTCTTGCTTAATTTCAGTATAAATAATAAATGCCCCTATCTACAAAACAAAATTTGGGTATCCTAGCGCAGTATGCTATCCACCGGTTATATAATAATTCGGCACCTGAATACTTATACACAGCAGCGCACCAAGAATTATCCCAGATTTCCATGCGGAATCCGCCAGGAATATGGGGTGTATTTACGACAATTCATAGGTCGCCCGCACAAAAACTCAAAACCTGGCCGGAAGATATTCATGGGTGTATAGGACATTATCAAATTAATCCGGTTAAAACAATGACCCCGAAAGAGGTTCTAAAACAAATTGATGGATTAATTATTGGGACGGCAAATGATGATGACCGCCGAAATTATTTCCCACGGCCATACCAACAAGATGCTGATGCTAGGATAGAAGTTTCAATCATGCATGGTGAGTTACTACCAATCAATCCACAAACTGGGCAACTCACCAAATCCGGAAAGAAATTTAATAATCAAGAATACGGATTAGTAGTCCTAGATCAGCAAACCGGGCAATCGGCGACTTATTTACCTGGAGTATTCCCTAGCATGACTACATGGCCTGAACTAACTAAACAACTGTCCGCTAAAGCAGGTATCCAACCGGCAAGAAATAATGCTATGCTAGGAACACAAAAACGCAAACCCTCAAAAACCAATAACAAATCCGTCAATAAAACCCAGAAACAGAACCTCAACTCGGATACTAGTGGCAGGAAGTGGTTCGCATATAAGACGACAATAAGTTCATGCACTCAGTCAGAGTATCTACTCGGTCGGAAATATGCAATTAGCATGTTGGCGAGAATAAATACTGGGCTAACTGACCTAATAGTATCATCTGCTAATGATAACCCGGGCCGTGAAATTCCATATGAAGTCCACACACAAGACTCATCGGAAAAGAAAACAGTAATATTTGATGATCAGCAATATGTCAGAAATATAAGTATGTGCCTAGATATGCAATCAATGTATAACTTACTCCAAAAAACAAATCATACCAGTGCCAAAATAGATAGTCCATTATCTGTAATAAACCTAGAACAATACCTGAAAAAATTTGATATAACTCCGGACCAAGACTTGGATAGAAACCCAGAATTGTCACAAGCCGCAGCACATGCACTAGGCTTAGCAACACAACTCGGCAAGAAAGACCTAGCAGTGCGATTATATAATTTTTTATTCCAAAGGGCAACAGAGCATAAGTTAGAGCCGGTATTTGAATGGGGTCAAGTTCTGATTTCATTAGCCAGGTATATTCATAGACAACAGCTAGGTAAGTATCCTTCAAATGAAAAAAAACAAAAACAAAATAAATTATACCTAGATGCGTATCAATTACTTTCTGGGGAATTAGCAGTTATGACTACCGGACCAGTGCTAGGTTCAAATCCGACGGAAGATGATATATTCAAATTAAATTGGCACGTGCAATTCATAGTTAGTTTGATGCCTCTAATAGATTATCAATTCGGGACAGATGAATTAGACAGATGGCAAGATGAGTTATTAGCCGGATATTCTGATAAACTCCCAAAATTATTAGTTTCGGCTAATGAATTAATTACAACGCGAATAATACCTGATTTGGCGAACACAGAAACTAACTACCTAGCTGTTGCTTTTGAATGCTTGTCTGTTGCAGTGTCAGGAATGCCACTAATATCGCCGGAATATAAACCGGACCAACAAACAAAAAATAATTTGACTGCATTGATATTTGAATTACAATCTAGATATGACGCAAGAACAGGAACATATAAATTTATTACGCCGACCGGGACAGAACAAAGCACAGCTAGGTTAGATATAACCGGGCATGTAATTAATGGATTACTATCAATGTAATTTTTTATGTTTACTTTGTTCTGCACTAATAACAAAAAAAAAATTGTTTTGTAATTTTGAATTAAGGAACCAATATAAATAGATTGTATAAGAAAAGAATGAATTACCAAGCCGATAGTAATTGTATCAGCCTGGCTGTTAATCTACTAAATAGTTTGGTGGCTGAAAATATCGGACCGGATGCCATACTAAATTTGCCCCTAGAAATTGATTATCACGCGCCAAACCAATTCACGATTCCGATTACTCAATGTTATGCGATTATTATTAGTATCCCTGAACTCAATCCAAATATGGTCAGCGAACAAACTCGACAATCAACTGGAATGGAAATTGAGGTTTATGCTAATATTAGTATTAATGGTCAACTCATGGCTATTATTGAACCAACTTATATTCTGGAATATAATACTAAAAGTGTTCGCGAGTTTTGTAATCGTATTCGGGAGAAGTATTTGCCGGCTACATATTAACCATATCTACCACGAAAAAAAATTATGAATTAAAGTGCAAAATCTCTCCTTACACTCAAATACTATTTCTATCTACGGTTTGCCATGGCCCTCGCCATTCTCTGTTGAATAGCTGCAGCAAGTGCAACCATCATGGTTTGAATGGGTTGTTCGATTGCTGGCATTGTGCCACGACCTGGGTAGTCGAGGTTGTCGTATGCAGCAAGAACTATCGAGGTAAGACGCGCCTGCTCTTCGTCTGTCATATTGTAAAAACCAACAGCTCGCTTCATTTCGTAAATTGGGTCCTCGTAATCGGGCAGTTCACCAGCATTCCTGTAGGCAGCTCCGGTTAAGGCTCCGTTAAGAACCCTACGCACAGCACCAATGTAGTCAATGTTTGCCATTTTGAATTGCTGATTGAATTGAACGAATTGAACGAATTGAACGAATTGAACGAATTGAACGAATTGAACGAATTATTATATTCTTGTTATTGATAAAATAATATAAATATGTAAAACAAAAACATTTTTTGTAATTTTCAATAATTAATTCTAATTATAAAAAAAGCTATTAATTTAAAAGCTTGATGAAATATCTAGTAAATTTATTGTATTATAAGCATAACGCAGGGCATGGTAATTTTGGCGATGAATTATCAGTATTTATAACTAGTAAACTTATAAATACATTAAAATATAAATTATTAACAAGAACAAAAGGTATACGCCGGAATATAGTTTGTATAGGTTCATATATCCATAAAGCGCGACCAGGTAGTTATATTTTTGGTTCAGGAATTAGAAAACCGGATGTAAATATAAATCCATATTTGTATAAAACATTAAAAATTTGTGCAGTGCGAGGCCCAAAATCTAGAGAATATCTAATGAATATGGGTGTCAAAGTGCCAGAAATATTTGGTGACCCTGCACTATTATTGCCAATCTTTTATAAAGCAATTATAGAGCCGCGACTTTGTGATAAGATTGGTATAATTCCACATATGACAAATTACAATATGTATTATACTAAACTATCTAGTTTAGATACTACCAAATATGAATTAATTAATCCAACAGACCATTGGGCAACTGTAATTAATAAACTGGCGAGTTGTAAATGTATTGTTTCAAGTAGCTTACATGGGTTGATTTGTGCAGATGCATATGGTGTTCCAAATATATGGTTGACTGAATATGAATAGGAAGAAGGGCGGTTTAAATTCGAGGATTATATGTTAAGTCAAAACCGGCAAATTACTAATATTGATTCTCTAGATGATTTGATGAAAGTAAATGCTATAAAGGAGGTAATACTATAAATTTGGATAAATTATTATTAGCATTTCCATTTAAATAATACTATTTAGTATTAAATTATTTATCTTCATATGTTACACTTATTTTTTCTATTATTTCAGCAGGTGTTTTGTCTTTATATGTAGATGATAATATTAATTCTTGCAAATTAGGTGGTAAATCTGTTATATTTAATGCTTGACTAAATTTACCACCTAACTTCAAGTGCATCAGAGACGGTGGAAAGTTAATATTAGAAAGCGGTTGGTCAAAATAATAACCAAATTCTAGGTGTGTTAATGTAGGTGGTAATGCTTGTTCATCTATTGAATTATTGAAATCTCCACCAAATATTAAATGAGTTAATTTTTTAGGAAGCATATCGGCTTCAATATGTTGATTGAATCTTGAGCTAAATCTTATATATGTTATGCTATTGGGCAAACTATCTTTAATAATAGGTTGGTCAAACTTGGACCCAAACTCGTTAAAATCTAAATGTGTTATTTGTTCAGGCAGCACATCTTTATCAATTGGTGTATCAAATTCGGTTCCTAATGTTAAATATTGAATATTTTTTGGTAAATCACCTGGGTTCAGTTTTTTATTAAATTTATTACCAAATATTAAACTTTTAAGTGTTGCCAAATTATTATATTTTTCCATGAGTGTATTAAGTTGTGCATAATTATTTACTTTTATTTTAAGTAATTTTACGATGTTATCAATTATTTCAAATTCAAGATATTGATTATATTTTTCTGGACTAATTCTTGCTTTATGAATTTTTATAAAATCAATCATTGATAGATTTATTCTATCTAATAAAAAAGTTATAGTATCATCATCAGATTTTAATAATATATATATAAGAATATTAGTTAATAAAATATTATCTTCTACACTAGAAATATTT
>JACCEC010516720.1_pt1 | contig 24563 bp, 26 predicted proteins | sample 7450121 | NCBI WGS metagenome assembly JACCEC01 (sample SAMN15323455, study PRJNA562643) | freshwater metagenome | isolation source: river surface water | place: USA:Blue River Watershed | collected 2017-08-18 | reverse complement strand
TGCGGCAATCGGGTCTAGCGCACTTGTCGGTTCATCTAAAACCAATATTTTTGGGTGCATAACTAACGCGCTCCCGATAGCTAGACGTTGTTGTTCACCGCCACTTAAAGTTGATATTGCACGATTTCGAAGTGGAGCTAGCGCCAACAGATCCAAAATCTCTTCAACGCGCTTTCGCATTACATCTGGAGCGATGTTCATGGACTCCATACCGAAAACGAGTTCTTCCTCAACAGTGTCGGTCACAAAACCAGTACTTGGATTTTGACCCACGATGCCAATTAGATGCGCCAACTCACCAGGACGAACAAGTTGCGTCGAGATTCCATCAACGCTCACATCACCAGCCAGGATTCCGCCAGTGTGATGCGGAACTAAACCATTAACCAGGCGCAATAGCGATGACTTTCCAGTTCCCGTTGATCCGATGACGAGGACCATCTCACCTTCTTCGATTGTGAAAGTTAAACCCTCCAGAATGGTTTTGGTGGAAGTTGGATAAACAAGTGAGACATTCGAAAACTTAATCATGACGTCACCGTCCAAACGGATGCGACTAAAAAGATACCGCTTGCGAAAATCGCAGAGTCTGCAAACCGCCAAGGAATCGGGCGATATCTACTTCTTAAACGATTTACCCCGTAACCGCGTGAATCCATGGCCGCTGCAAGATCGAGTGATTTAGAGAGGGCCTCTTCGAGAAGTGGGAGAGCGATGGATTTGAATTTTGGTTTCTCATCGCCGCGCAAAATACGTGCTTGTTTGATTCGTGAATAACTTGCAACAAGTTGAGGAAGAGAAGAAGTTGCAATGACCAATGCGACGCCAAATTCGTAGATTACGACGGGGAGAACTCGGAGCATTTTGTGCGGGCTGGTTAGGGAGACAGCCGCGCCAAAGAGCGCGATTACCGCTGTAATAATTAGACCTTCGTGAAGCGAAGCGGTTAATCGTTCTAATGTGACGGTTCCACCAATTCGAATACCCGCCATCCAATTTGGCAACGGCAGGATTGGGAGTTCAAAAATCTTTGTCCCGGGAATTGGTACACCGATCAGAACTCCGGTGACAGCTCTTACGACGAGGATGAAAAACCCTAAGCGCAAGGAGAACCAGAAGCTCTTCGACCAGGGAAAGTCTCCCGCCAATTGAGAAACCAGAATCGCTGCAACCGCAATTACCAGAGTGGCGTAAGCAGCGCTATCGGCACGGATCACCGTGACAATCATGGCGATACTCCAAAGCCACCAAGTAAGCGGATGCAGCGATTTCATTAGAAGGTTCGACCTAGGTTACTTTTTTAGCGACGCCGGAGTTTTAATTTCTACACCGCATTCTTTTGCTGGGTAACCATTTAGTCCGCAGATCAGTCCACTCTTATCGGCACGAACCTTAAGCGCCATTCCAAGAACATCAATGCCTTGTGATGTCTTGGCGGTCCGCACACAGGTGGAAATCGTCTTTGGAATCCTCTCGCCTTTGGGTGCATAAGCTTTAGATCCAAAATCAACAACAAGTGCGATGCGCTTTGTATCTTTATCTGCCTTCGTCTTTCCGCAGATGGATGCAAAGTTTGGTTTTACCGATGGCGAAATCGATGGAATGTCATCGCTACTAAAAACAAATGACCAGCCTTCAACTGAGCCGTCTGCAATATCTACTGTTGGGCCTGTCATAGCGGCGGTCCACTTAGTGGCGCCTGGCGCTGCTTGGTAATAACCCCAATAACGCCATCCCTTGTCAGCAGCGCTTGCTGAACTGATAGGAATTAATTGAGCTGCCGCGAGAAGCAGAATAAGGACTGTAGGGGTGAACTTCTTGGGTGAATTTAATTTAATCATTTTTACTGTGGAGCCTCTCTAAAATCAGAGCCTCACAGGGGTAGCGCAATAAAAGTATGAAAACTTTTCTTGGGACTACGCCCCGCAAACCTCGGCGGGTGTTGGTCTATAACGCTTCTAATTAAGGTAATCCGACTTAAGTTCTAACGGTGAAACCGGTGAACTCTTACGGTTGCGGGTCAGCGTCGGATTTTCACCGACTTCCCCTCAACAAGAAGTTGTTGCTATTTAATTTTAACTACCAGCGAAGAAAACCATAGGTTGGTCCCTTACGCAATTCACCACGCCCCAGGCGAGGCGGGGGTATGGTGTCGCCTATGGAATATCGTCGCCTCGGCAGTTCAGGTATGTATGTCTCAGAAATTTCTTATGGAAATTGGATCACGCATGGCTCGCAAGTTGAAGCAGATGCTGCGATCAAATGTGTGCGTACCGCCTTCGATCTCGGAATAACCACCTTTGATACTGCAGATGTTTATGCAGCAACCAAAGCTGAGACAGTTTTAGGTCGAGCGCTAAAAGGCATTAAACGAGAGTCATATGAACTTTTCACTAAAGTTTATTGGCCGACTGGGTCAGGTAAGAACGATCGTGGACTTTCACGTAAACACATCATTGAATCTTGCAACGCTTCCCTGAAGCGCTTAAATACTGACCATATCGATCTCTATCAAATGCATAGATTTGATTATGAAACTCCTCTAGAGGAATCATTGAGCGCTTTCGATGATTTGATTCGCGCCGGAAAAGTTCATTACATCGGTTTCTCTGAGTGGAACGCCAAACAAATTGGTGATGCGCTGCGCATCCAAGATGCCAAAGGTTACAACCGTTTTGTTTCTAGTCAGCCGCAGTATTCGGCGCTATGGCGCGTTATTGAAAGTGAAGTAGTACCTCTAAGCAAGCGCGAAGGTATCGGGCAAATTGTTTGGTCTCCGATGGCGCAAGGCGTATTAACTGGCAAGTACCTGCCAGGTAAGAAACCACCAGTTGGTTCACGTGCGACAGATAAGAAGTCGGGTGCCGACATGATTTCGCGTTGGATGCGCGATGATGTTTTGACGGCGGTTCAGAACCTAACTCCGATTGCTAAAGAGCTTGATTTAACAATGGGGCAGTTGGCAATTGCCTGGGTGCTCCAGAACTCCAACGTATCTAGCGCGATTATGGGGGCAACCAAGCCAGCTCAAGTAAAAGAGAATGTAAAGGCTTCGGGAGTGAAGTTATCGCTCGATGTCATGCATGCGATTGATAAGGCGCTTGGAAATATCCCAATGACAGACCCGAAGGAAACTAAGAGCCCAAACCCACGCGCTTAGTTCTCAAATAGTTTAAAAACAGATCTAATACAGATTAAATTCAGATTTAGAACTTATCTCCAGCTTTAACCTGTGGCTTTGGTGCGCGCATGCGGCGCATTTGAGTTGAGCGCAGCCAGCCGTAGAGACCTAAGCCCTTTGTGCTCTTATCTGGGAATCGCTTAGCGACTTCGGCCTTAATCTTGCGAGATAAAAAGAATCCATCAATAACGGAGATAAGAAGAACGCTGTACATGATGATGATTCCCACAACTGCAAATATGCCAACAGGGATTAGCGAGAGAATTAAGACAAAGCCGATGATTGGTAAGAAAAATTCTCCGATTGAACGACGCGCATCAACATAATTACGAACAAATTTCTTTTCAGGACCGCGATCGCGAACGGGGAGTGCGCTCTCTTCGCCACGAAGATATGCCTCGCGCTGTGCAAGGCGAGCGGCGCGAGCCTGATCTTTAGCACGCTTCTTCTCGGCTTTGGTTGATGCCGGTGCCAGCGACGAAACTTTTACCGCGGCTTGTGCTTCTTTGCGCTTAGGTGTTGGTCGACCCTTTTTCTGGCTGTTCTCAGGTGTGGAAGTCATGGGCAAACTATAGGGCGAGCATCTGCTCAAGTGCGAGTTTGGAGAATTTTGCGACATCAGGTGCAACGCTTATCTGATTGACGACGTGGCCTTCAACTAGCGATTCCATAGCCCAAACCAAATGCGGTAAATCAATTCGATTCATAGTCGAGCAGTAGCAGACCGTCTTATCCAAGAAGACAATCTTCTTATCGGGGTGAGCTCTGGCAAGTCGGGAAACTAAGTTCAACTCAGTGCCGATTGCCCAGGAGCTACCCGCAGGTGATTGTTCTACCGTCTTGATAATCATTTCGGTACTGCCTACTACATCGGCTGCCGAGACAACTTCATGCTGGCACTCTGGGTGTACGAGGACTTTTATTCCGGGAACTTGTTTTCTCACTTCGTTCACAGAGTCCAATGTGAAACGTCCATGAACCGAGCAATGACCGCGCCAAAGAATTATCTTGGCGGCTTTAATCTCTTCAACGGTTAAGCCACCCATCGGCTTCCAAGGATTCCAAAGCACGCAATCTTCTAAGGTGAGCCCAAGTGAAAGAACAGCGGTGTTACGTCCTAGATGCTGATCAGGCAAGAAGAGAATTTTCTCGCCCTTAGAAAGCGCCCACTCCATTGTTTTCTTGGCGTTGGATGAGGTACAAATCGTTCCGCCGTGTTCGCCCGTAAAGCTCTTGATCGCAGCAGAAGAATTCATATAGGTAACTGGAATCGTTTCTTGCGCAACACCAATCTCGGTTAACTCTTTCCAACATTGCGAAACTTGATTTGCAGTTGCCATGTCAGCCATAGAGCATCCCGCTGCGAGATCGGGGAGAATTACCTTTTGATTTGCCGAAGTTAAGATGTCTGCGCTTTCGGCCATAAAGTGAACGCCACAGAAAATTATGTATTCAGCGCTGGATTGCGCAGCAGCTGCTTGCGCTAACTTAAATGAATCTCCAGTTACATCTGCGAACTCGATAACTTCATCTCTTTGGTAATGATGGCCAAGCACTAAGGCGCGATCGCCAAGTGCAGCGCGCGCGATCTTGGCCCGAGAAACTAAATCTGGATCACTCGCCGCGGGAAGTTCGCCAGTACAAGAGACACCGCGTTCTGAACCCAAATCCTGCCCTTGTCCAAGAAGCAGCAGGTCGGTGAGGGCGGTGGAACGTACCGGTGTGGACATGGACACATTCTCGCGCATTTGTAGCGTTGCTGTCGCATCGACCGAGGGCGGCAGGTAGTCTTTACCTATGACTACAGAGACATCAAACGCAACAACAGAGGCGCCAGCATCAACTGGTCCCATCGTCCTTACAGATGTGGCAGCGGCAAAGGTAGCTGCACTTTTGGCTCAAGAGGGTCGCGATGATCTCTACCTCCGTGTAGCGGTGCAACCTGGTGGCTGCTCAGGGCTTCGCTACCAGCTGTACTTCGATGATCGCGATCAAGAGGGCGATATTTCTCATCAATTTGGAACGGTAAAAGTTGTCGTAGACAAGATGAGCGATCCATATTTAATGGGCGCAACGATTGACTTCGTTGACACAATTGAGAAGCAAGGTTTCACAATTGATAATCCAAATGCTGGCGGTTCATGCGCCTGCGGCGATTCCTTCAACTAATCTGCGCTGATCAATCTCGAACGTGAGCCTGGTTAATAAATGAAGATTGGCGTTGCCGGCTCCGTTGGCCTTGACCACTTAATGACCTTCTCGGGAAAGTTCACCGATTCGTTGGTGGCTGGTTCTCTAGAAAAAGTTTCACTCTCTTTTCTTGTTGATGGACTTGAAGTTCGTCGCGGAGGATGTGCGGCAAATATTGCTTTCGGAATGGGTTCCCTAGGTCTATCACCAATTCTTATAGCAGCGGTTGGAATTGATTGGCCAGATTACGACGCTTGGTTAGTGCGTCATGGAGTTGATACTTCTCATGTATGGATTTCTAAGTCTTTGCATACCGCGCACTTCATGGTTACGACTGATACCGAACTCAATCAGATCGCTTCATTCTTCCCAGGCGCCATGTCAGAGGCTCGCAACATCGAGTTGGCGCCAATTATGGAGAAGACCGGAAAGCTAGATTTAATTGTTATTTCACCTGATGATCCAGAAGCAATGCTTCGCCATTCAGAAGTTGCCCGCCAAGAAGGAATAGCGATCGCTGCAGATCCTTCACAACAAATGGCACGCATGAGCGGTGAAGAGATTAAGCAACTTATTACTGGTGCAACGTATCTATTTTTGAACGAATACGAGCTAGCGCTTGCGATTCAAAAGACCGGTTGGAGCGATCGCGAGATCCTCGAGCAGGTTAAATACCGTGTTGTGACGCTTGGCTCAGAAGGTGCGCGTGTTGAATCTCTGCATGGTGAAATGATCAAAGTTACTTGCCCAGCTGAGAAATCAAAGACCGATCCAACTGGTGTGGGAGATTCATTCAGATCCGGATTTGTTGCGGGTTTGGCATGGGGACTCGGGCATGAACGTTGCGCGCAACTTGGTTCAATGATCGCAACATATGTAATTGAAACAACTGGAACCCAGGAATATCGCTTTACATCAGCTGAGTTCTTGGCGCGTTTCAAAGAAGCCTACGGCGCTAGCGCTGCTGCTGAGATTGAACCTCATCTACCAAAGCGGTAATTAGTAAATCAACTTCTTCAGCAGTTGTTTGTGCGTGCAAGGTAACTCGAACATTTCCATCTGTTGCAAGTCCCATCGCTGCTAAAACATGGCTTGGTTGCAAGTTCATGGCGGTACATGCAGATCCGGAATCCACTGCCAGTCCGCGAACAGATAGTCCTCGCAATACTTCTTCGCCATTGCAATTGGGAAAGACGAACGAAGTTAAATGCGGCATTGATTCTTCCAAATTTCCAGCGACCATAGCTGAAGGGATTGCGCCTTTGACTCCATCGCGCAATTTCTTGGTCAGACCTCGGATATTTGAATCATCGGGTCTGAAATTTTCCAGTGCTACAGCGCTGGCAATTAATAGGGGCAGCGAGAAAGTTCCGTAAGTTCTTCTTGCTGCAGAGATATGGGGGAGTGGATTCCTCCAATTAGCAGAGTCGGAGATGGCAATCACGCCTACGCCTGCCGGGCCCTCCCACGAACGTGAATCAAATACTGCACTGCTCCACTTAACGGGAAGCGGAATGCGGCTTCCAGACGCTGTTGCATCAACCGCGATTAGCAAATCTTCAGGAAGATTGTCGGAAATTTTGTTGATGACTCCAGTTTCACCGTTTGCTAATTGAAATGACAAGACAGAGTTCTTAGAAACTTCGATATTTGTAAAATCTAATCTGCCTTGCGAATTAAGCGGTAATACTTCAGATGGGCCAAGATGAGATCTAGCTGTCGCAATCGCACCCGAACGATCGCCTGCACCGTAGAAGAGTTTGCGATCTGGGGTGAGAAAGCCGCCAAGTGCGAGAAAATAGCCAAGACCAACTTCGCCGGTAATTTCAATCTGCTCGGCCTTAATTCCTAAATTGGTGGCGAGAGATTCCATCGCGTTGGCTCGGAGATTTGCCGCCTTGCTTGGGACCTGACCGATTTTCTTCGAGTCAGCCCAGCCGCTATCGAGTGCCGCTACAAGGGCTTGGGCGGCAAGAGAATTGAGTGCTGTCTCTGATTGAAAGTTTCCTGTGACTCGAACCACCCAGGTAACGCTACTAGCCAATGCGACTAAGTCCGAATTAGCCGACTATCCTTAGGGTTATGTCCGCCCAACACCGCTCGCGCCGCTCGCGCGTATTGCTCCTTCTCACCGCCCCGCTCGTACTTTTACTCAGCGGATGCTCCAAAGTTTCAGGACTTGGATACGAAGAGGGGCTCTCTAGCGTCAACGATATTTCTCTCTCACTATGGCAAGGCGCTTGGATCGCCGCCGGGGTAGTCGGAGTAATTACCTTTATCTTGATCATCTGGCCGGCGATCTTCCACCGCGCAAAGGAAAGTAAAGGCGAATTTCCAAAACAAACGCAGTACAACATTCCAGTTGAAATCGCTTACACAATTATTCCTTTCATTATCGTGGCGGTACTTTTCTATTACACCGCGGTGAAAGAGACCAAGATTGTTGAGAAGACAACTACTTATGCACATGAGATCACAGTTGAAGGCATTCAGTGGTCGTGGCAATTTGGTTATCCAGAAGCTGGACCAAAGGCAGTCGTAACCGGAACTCCAGCGCAACCTCCAACCCTCGTCGTTCCAGTGGGCGAGAAAGTTCGCTACACGATTACATCGAATGACGTTGTGCATGGATTCTGGATTCCAGCATTCATGATTCAAATGCAGAACCTGCCAGGAGTTACAAATCGCCTGGAGTTCACCGCTAATAAACTCGGAACTTATCCGGGGCGTTGCAACATCCTCTGCGGACGAAATCACGCTCAAATGCTCTTCACCGTAAAAGTTGTTACAGTAAGTGAATACAAGGCTTATCTAGAAACTCTGAAGGCGAGCGCAGCATGACCACATATGCAGAACGTCCAACGATTGCTCCAACGGTGGCAGCGCCATCGAGCAAAGGTAAGAACTTCGTAAAGTGGATCACCTCGACCGATCACAAGACGATCGGGTACATGTATTTAATGGCGTCATTTGGCTGGTTCTTAATTGGTGGCCTCCTCGCGCTCTTCCTGCGCGCTGAGTTAACTCGCCCAGGCATGCAATTTTTGAGCAACGAGCAGTACAACCAAATCTTTACAATGCACGGAACGATCATGTTGCTCATGTTTGCTACGCCACTCTTTGTTGGTTTCGCAAACGTGATCATGCCACTGCAGATTGGCGCAGCAGACGTAGCTTTCCCTCGATTAAATATGCTCTCGTTCTGGCTTTTTATGTTTGGAAGCGTTACAGCGGTTGCTGGCTTCTTGACTCCAGGTGGAGCAGCTTCATTTGGTTGGACCGCATACGCACCACTTGCGAACTCAACTTATTCACCAGGAATCGGTGGAGACCTTTGGGTAATCGGTCTGGCTGTTTCTGGTCTTGGAACCATTTTGGGCGGCGTAAACTTCATTACGACGATCTTCACAATGCGTGCACCGGGCATGACGATGTTTCGTATGTCTATCTTCTCTTGGAACGTTCTGCTTACTTCAATCTTGGTACTGCTTGCATTCCCTCCTCTAGCAGCAGCGTTGTTGGCACTTGAATCAGATCGTCTCTTTGGAACACATATCTTTGATCCCGCTAATGGTGGAGCGATGCTTTGGCAGCATTTGTTCTGGTTCTTTGGACACCCTGAGGTTTACATTCTTGCGCTGCCATTCTTCGGTATCGCAACTGAAATTTTGCCGGTCTTTAGCCGCAAGCCAATCTTTGGTTACAAGGGTCTAATCGCTGCAACTATCGCAATCTCAGCGCTCTCTGTTGCAGTCTGGGCGCACCATATGTTTGCCAGCGGACAAGTTCTCTTGCCGTTCTTCTCATTCATGACCTTCCTCATCGGTGTTCCAACCGGTGTGAAGTTCTTCAACTGGATCGGCACGATGTGGAGAGGCCACGTAACTTTTGAAACCCCAATGCTTTGGGTAATGGGCTTCCTCGTTACATTCCTCTTCGGTGGTTTAACTGGAATCATCTTGGCTTCACCTCCGATGGACTTTGCAGTCTCTGCTTCCTACTTCGTTGTTGCGCACTTCCACTACGTGCTCTTTGGAACCGTGGTCTTTGCGATGTTCGCTGGTTTCTACTTCTGGTGGCCAAAGATGACCGGACGCATGCTTAACGAGCGCCTTGGAAAGATTCACTTCTGGACTCTCTTCTTCGGATTCCATACAACCTTCTTGATCCAGCACTGGCTTGGCATCAAGGGGTTCCCACGTCGTTACTCTGATTATCTTGCAACCGATGGATTTACCGGCATGAACATGGTCTCAACGATTGGATCTGCGCTCCTTGCGCTTTCGATGATTCCATTCTTTGTAAATGTTTGGATTACCCGAAAGTCACCGCTAGTTAATTGCGATGATCCTTGGGGCTATGGCTCATCCCTCGAATGGGCGACATCTTGCCCACCACCACGCCACAACTTCTTAACGATGCCACGCATTCGTTCAGAGCGTCCAGCTTTCGATCTCCACCACCCGCACATCAAGACGGAAGGCCATTAATTCCCAATGAAAACTAATTGGCAGCTCTTCTCAGGTCTTAGCGTTTTCTACGTGGCAATGGCGATTGTCTATTACTACGTCGGCGGCGAAGCAGTTGGTATCACCGGAATGATTTTGGCCGCCTGCCTAGCTGGCATGGTTGGCTTCTACGTTTGGTTTACGCAAAAACGCATCGGACAGATCCTTCCTGAAGATCGTCCAACCGCTGAAATTGCCGATGGCGCTGGCGAGCTTGGGTTCTACAGTCCACATTCATGGTGGCCGCTTCCGGTCGCTGCCAGTTCAATGGCGCTAGGTTTATCTCTGCTAATTGGTTGGTGGTTAACGCTTATCGCTTTGGGTGCTCTGGTAATCAGCATCATCGGCTTCGTAACTGAATACGAAAAACCTCTAGCGGATATCGCATCTCACTAACGCTCATTCTGCGCTTCTGCAATGGATAAAGTTCGAGCCGAAATATTAGAAACTGATTCACCATACGTATCATCAGCCAGAATAGAAATTAACGCGCCAGCTCAGCAGATTTTTGATCTGATCGCTGATCCGCGCTGCCACCAACTCTTTGACGGGTCAGGAACTCTTCAGAGGAGTATTTCCGGGCCTGCTCGCCTTCACTTGGGCGCTAAGTTCGGAATGGCGATGAAGATCCGCGTTCCTTATCGAATAACCAATACCGTGGTCGCATTCGAAGAGGGTAGAAAGATTTCCTGGTGTCACTTAATGAAGTGGACTTGGAGTTATGAACTCACACCTACTTCAGGCGGCAGCACCCTGGTTGTAGAAACCTTTGATGCACGCGAGATCCCGATGTATGCACGTAAGTGGCTTAATTTCACGGGAGCCATGGCCCATAACCCAAAGTGGATCGCCAAGAGTTTAGTGAGATTAAAAGCTATCTGCGAAAAGTAATAACCCCCTAGTTAATAACTAAGGGGGTTATGTACTAGTTAGATTTAATTAGTGATGTTCGATCTGCTTTAGATCTTCAGCAGTTGCCTTCGGAACTGAAACTGCATGCGCCTTGCTTAGACGGGCACGCAACTTGTTCTTAAGCGCGTTTGGGCGACGAACTCCACTGGCATCTTGTTCTTCAAGAGCAAGAGGTGGATTCTGTTCGTGTTGAGTGAGTAACCAAGCCTTCTCAGGTGAGATTGGCTCGTGGACTTCCACGAATTCACCATGCGGCATCATGACTAGGCGACCGGTTTCACGACCGTGAAGAACTAGTTCGCGATCTGCGCGTTGCAGAGATAGACAGAGTCGCTTGGTGATCACGAAAGCAATGGGAGGTAGGACAATGATTCCAATTCGGGAGAACCACATGATCTGGTTGATGGTTAGATCAAAAGTAGTAGCGATGATGTCGTTACCACCATTGATAAGCGCCACCAACATAAATGTCAGCGACATAACGCCGAGCGCAGTGCGGTTCGGAGCGTTACGTGGGCGATCCAGTAGGTGATGTTCTCGCTTGTCTCCGGTTATCCAACTTTCGATAAATGGATACAGCGCCATTCCAGTAAAGAGAATTCCCGGAATGATCAAACCTGGAATCAAAATGTTCCAAGAAATTGTGTAGCCGAAGATATAACTTTCTAATGGGGGAGCCATACGAACTAGCCCGTCAAGCCACCCCATGTACCAGTCTGGTTGAGAGCCTGCTGAAATTTGTGCCGGTGTATATGGACCGTAAAGCCAAATTGGGTTAATTGACGCAACCGCTCCCAAGAAAGCGGTGACACCGAAGACGATAAAGAAGAAGCCGCCGGCCTTGGCCATGTAAACAGGTAGCAGCGGATATCCCACAACATTCTTTTCAGTACGTCCTGGGCCGGGATACTGGGTGTGCTTCTGGTACCAAACCAACATTAAGTGAACGGTAATCAACGCTAAGAAAGCGCCAGGCAATAACAAAACGTGCACTGTGTAAATACGTGGAATAAATGCTTCACCCGGGAACGCTCCTCCGAAGGCGAAGAATGCAAGGTATGAGCCAACTACAGGCAGAGCTTGAATAATTGCTTCGGCGATACGAATACCAGTGCCTGAAAGTAAGTCATCTGGAAGTGAGTAGCCCAAGAAACCTTCAACGATTCCGAGGGTAAGAAGTCCAACGCCGATAATCCAGTTAAATTCACGAGGCTTGCGGAATGCACCGGTGAAGTAAACACGCATCAAGTGCACCACGATCGCGGCCATAAAAATCAACGCAGCCCAGTGGTGAATTTGGCGCATCAAAAGCCCGCCACGAATTTCAAATGAGATATCAAGAGTTGATGCGTATGCCGCAGACATTTCCAAACCTTTAAGCGGTTCGTAACTTCCGTCGTAAATTACTTCGCGTTGTGAAGGATCGAACCAGAATGTTAGAAATGTTCCAGAAAGCAACAAGATGACAAATGAGTAGAGCGCGATTTCGCCTAGAAGGAAGGACCAATGGTCAGGGAAGACCTTGGTTAAATTCTTCTTCATCCACTTGGCAGCGCCAGTTCTTTCGTCAACGTAATTAGCTACGCTGCCTGCAATTCGTTCACGTGCTGTCATGATGAGCGCTCCCAGAAGCTAGGTCCAACCGGTTCGTTAAATGGATTCTGTGCGACCAAGTATCCCTCGGAATCTACTGTTATCGCGAGTTGAGGCAGTGGTCGCGCTGCTGGTCCGAAGATCACCTTTGCGGCGCGGGTCACATCGAATGTTGACTGATGGCAAGGGCAGAGCAAATGCTTTGTCTGTTGCTCGTAAAGTGCAACTGCACAGCCCATGTGAGAGCAGATCTTTGAGAAGGCGATAATGCCTTCGTGGGTCCAAGAGAGACGTTCTGCATCTAAGTTAAATTCTTCAGGGCGCAGACGGATCAATAAGACCGCATCTTTTGCGATATCGGAAAGTTTGCGATGTTCGCCGGCGGCGATCTCAGGAAGAGTCTGCGCGACTGCGCCCACTTCTAGATCTTCAGGTCGAATTGGACGATCGCCTGGATCGGTTACCAGGCGAGTGCCCTTCTTCCATGAAGTCTTAGTAAGTGAATCTCCAGGAAGTGGACCAAGGTCGCGCAGGAGAATTAGCGGTGAGAGTCCAGCTAAACCAAGAGATAGTCCTAAAGTGCGTTTGATAAGTGAGCGACGACCAAGCCCCGCAGCTTCTGCGCCAGCCTTCGCTGCTTTAACAAACTCAGCACGATCTTCATCTGGTGAACGAAATTCATGGCGTTGAATTACTACTTCTTCATCCGGCATCAAAGTCTTTGCCCAATGAATTGCGCCCATTCCGATAAAGAATAAAGAGGCTGCCATTCCGAGGCCCAGGAAGAGTTGATGCGCATTTGTATTTCCAAGAATTGGGAAGAAGATAAATACATCCTGCGGGATAAAGATATAAGAACCGATTAAGAGAAGTGTGCCTGCCGCCGATAGTAAGAAGAGGATTGCAACTTGGCGTTCTGCCTTCTGCGCTGCCTTCGGATCGGTGTCGGTACGGCGATGAACGTGGGCAGGTAATCCTGGATCTTTTATTGCTTCGATTTCATTCGACATGACTTATTTATCTCGCCTTCATCGCTAGCCAAACTGCAACACCAACTAGCAGTCCGAGTCCAAGTGTCCAAACCAATAAACCTTCTGTTACAGGACCTACACGTCCGAGCGCTGCACCACCAAGTTGTGGCTCTGACTCTGCCGCTTTAATCCACTTAATAATTGAAAGTTTTTCTTCAGGAGTAAGAGTTTTATCTGAGAAAACCGGCATAGATTGTGGACCAGTAATCATTGCTTCGTAGATATGAACTGGTTTTACACCCATAAGTGTTGGCGCATATTTACCGCGGGTAAGTGCACCGCCTTGTCCAGCGAAGTTATGGCACATCGCGCAGTTAGTGCGAAATAGTTCGCCACCTTCTGCAGTTGATCCATCGCGCTCATAATTCAAATTTTCTTCGCCTGGAATGCCTGGGCCAGGAGCAAGCGATGCAACGTATGCGGCTAGCGCTTCAACTTCTTTTTCGTCATAGACCGGGGCCTTGCGCATTGCTTGAACGCTCATATCAGCCATCGGCATGCGACCTGTTGCTACTTGGAAATCTACAGAAGCAGCGCCAACGCCGATTAGCGATGGAGCGATGCCGGCACCTTCAGCGTTTAGACCATGGCAAGAAGAGCAACCCTTTAGGAATAGTTGCTTACCTTCTTCAATCAACGCACTCTTTTCAGCAGCGGAAATAGGGCTACTTGTTGATGCGCCTGCGACCGAGAAGGTAGTACCGATTGAGAGCAAAGCCAGCACTAAAAGAAGTGGAGCTGCCGCGCGGTGTCTGCGAAAACGTGAGAGACGCTTCAAGTTATTTTCCATTTCTGCCGAGTTTTGCTTACTTAATTAGATAAATCGCAGCGAAGAGTGCGATCCAAACAACATCAACGAAGTGCCAGTAGTAAGAGACAACAATCGCTGTTGTGGCTTGGTTGTGAGTAAAGCGACGAGCCTTAGCCACGCGCACCATCACGATAAGGAATGCGATCAAGCCACCGGTTACGTGTAATCCGTGGAAACCAGTCGCAAGGTAGAAGACAGATGTGTAGGCGTTTGTGGAGAGCGCCAAACCTTCTTGAGTTAGATGCGCATATTCATAAACTTGACCGGCGATAAAGAATGCGCCCATGAGGAAGGTCAGTGAAAACCATTCGCGCATTCCCCAAGATTTAACATTGATAAATGAACCGCTGCGACGCGCTTGAAAACGTTCGGCTGCGAATACACCGAACTGGCAGGTTAGCGAGGAGAGAACAAGAATTGTTGTATTAAATGCTGCGAATGGAATATTCAAAACTTCAGTTGATTCAAGCCAGATCTCAGGACCCTGCACGGCGCGAGTGGTGAAGTACATTGCGAAGAGGGCAGCGAAGAACATGAGCTCGCTAGAAAGCCAGACGATCGTTCCGACCGCCACCATATTGGGGCGATTTAACTTGTGCTGGGCCTCGAGAGATGTGCTGGTCATGGCGTAAGTATCCCTGAAAGTGCGCCTACCTACCTATTTTTGGGCGGAGTTCTAGCGCTCATTTTCGCCAACTTTTGGTGAAACGGGTCACGCGCTTTCCAGGTGAAAAATGGCTGGGGATTTCTGGCGGCTTTGATTAGACTGGCCCCATGAGCGCATCCCGTAAACCAATCATCATCGTCTATTCGGATGATTCTGCAGTGCGCCAGGCGATCATTTCGGCTCTCGGAAAGCAAGTGGCGGCAGACCTACCTGAACACCAGATCGAAGAATTCGCCACTGGTCCAGCGCTGCGCGCTTTCGTAGATCGCAAGAGCGTTTCTGGAGATCTACGTGCCGATCTATTTATTCTCGATGGCGAGGCAGTACCTGAAGGCGGCATGGGAATTGCTCGTCAATTAAAGGATGAAGTATTCAACTGTCCTCCAGTTCTTTTGATTACCGGTCGACGTGAAGATGCATGGCTGGCGGCTTGGTCACGCGCTGAAGCCAGCGTTATTCATCCGATCGATCCATTTACATTGGCAAATACCGTTGCTGGGTTGCTCCGCACCCATGCAGTTGCGACCGCTTAATTAGTTCGCGAAAGAGTTTTCTATGAGCTCAACTGATTGGGCTGGCTTCATCGCCAAAATGGAGAGCGGGCTGGATCTTGAGCCGCAAGAAGCGCAATCAGTAATGCGCGATGTTCTTGAAGACCGTGCGGATAAAGAAGAGTTAAAAGCTTTTCTACTTGCACTAAAAAATAAAGGTGAGACCTCTGAGGAGGTCGGCGCGTTAGTTTCGCAAATGTATGAATTTTGCGCACCAATATATATTCCTGATCGCGCCGTCGACACAGTTGGCACCGGGGGAGATGGTGCCCACACCATAAATATTTCAACTACCGCAGCGATTATCGCCGCGGCGGCAGGCTCTCGCGTTGTTAAACATGGAAATCGCGCAGCATCATCAAAATCTGGCGCTGGTGACTTGCTTGAAGCGCTGGGAGTTGCGATAAACCTTGATGGCGAAAAAGTTGCACAGACGGTTTCGCAATTAGGCATCGGATTCTGTTTCGCCCCGGTGTTTCACCCAGCGATGCGTTTTGCTGCTCCTGCACGTAAAGAACTGGGAACAGCAACGGTCTTTAATATTTTGGGGCCTCTTGCAAATCCAGCAAAACCAAAGGCCGCAGCTATCGGTGTCGCCAATGACCGAATGCATTTAGTAATGGCGCAAGTATTGGCCGAACGTGGCGTAGAAGGTTTTGTCTTTAGAGGCGATGACGGACTTGATGAGATAACTCTGGCTACAACAACTTCAGTGTTGACTATAGGCAATGGAGAAATCGCAAGCGATCGAATTGATGCCAAAGATTTCGGGATCTCAAATGCTGCAATATCGGCGCTGGTCGGTGGTGATGCACAAGAGAACGCGCGGATTACCAGAGCGATCTTCGCCGGAGAACGCGGCGCACCTCGTGACGCAGTTCTGCTAAATGCAGCAGCAGCGATCGCAGCTTTTGACAATGAATTCGAAATTAGCCTGCACGAGCGACTCAACAAATCACTGATTAAAGCTTCGCAAGCAGTAGACGCCGGCAAGGCCAGTGAACTTCTGACCGCTTGGGTCGAACTGAGTAATAAGTTGATTGCCGATTAATCCAAAGGCTTGCGTTCTCGTTTTCTTTTAAATGTAGTTAGGTCTCCTAAGGTATTTACGCCGAATGTTCCGAGTCTTTCCAAGATTCCATGTAGAACATCGACCGTGGCGCGAGCATCATCGAGGGCTCGGTGATTGGGTTCAATAGAAGCGCCAAAGAATTCAGCGAGCGTTGAGAGTTTGCAATCTCGGACCTCGTCTCTGCCAAGAGCAGATCTTGCAATACGAACTGTGTCAACAACTATATATTCCGGCCAAGCAAAATCTGTTTTTATCGCTGCAGCTTTTAGGAATCCGATATCAAAAGGCGCGTTATGAGCAACCAAGACTGTTTCGTGGTGCGAGCCAAGAAACTCAAAGAAAGTTGGAAGGATTCCGGCGATATCTGGAGCACCAGAGAGCATCGAATCAGTGATTCCAGTCAGTGAAGTTATAAATTCTGGAAGGGCGTGGCCGGGATCGACAAAACTTTGGAATTCTCCAATTACTTCTCCGCCTCGAACTTTTAGTGCGCCGATTTCGGTAATTCCTGCGCCAGTGGATGGGGCTGATCCAGAAGTCTCAAGATCGAGGACGACAAAGGTGGTTTCCGCAAGCGATAGAGAGGTAACCGACATGCAAGTAAGGCTAATCCATAGCCCTGACAGATTGATATCGCTACTCTAAAGAAATGGGAGTTATCGGAGCACCTGCTGGATTGTTGGATGATTGGTCAGTGATTGGTTCTGGCAAAAATAAAAAGGTTGGGGTTTTACTAGTTCATGGTTTCACTGGATCGCCAGCATCCATGCGGCCTTGGGCCGAGTATTTAAATCAAAAGGGATACACAGTTCGAGTTCCATTGCTGCCAGGCCACGGAACCAAACCTGAAGATTTAAATGAAGTTACTTGGGATCAGTGGCCCGCCAAGGTAGAAGCAGAATTAGACGAACTTTTCAAAAGTTGCAGCAAAGTTTTTATCTGCGGACTTTCAATGGGCGGTGGAACAACGCTTAACGTGGCCACTCGTTTATCGAAGAAGTTAAGCGGGATTATCTTGGTAAATCCAATGATCCATGTCGCATTTATTGGCCCGGAAGTTGCCTACTTTCTCTCCCGTTTTCAAAAGTTGCGCAAATCAGTCGGCGATGACATTAAGCGCCCGGGTGTTACTGAATGGGGCTACGACGCTCTTCCAACCCGCGGCGTTTATCAGTTACTGAAGATGCTCAAATACACGCGTTCGCGGTTGCATGATGTGACCGTACCAATGCAGTTATTCCATAGCGTTGATGATCACACTTTGCCAGTATCAAATACGGAGATCATCATGAATAGCGTTGGTTCACGGATCAAGCAAAGAATTGAGCTAACCAATAGCTATCACGTAGCAACATTGGATTACGACTCTGAAATTATCTTTGAAAATTCAAAGATCTTTATCGAAACCCACTCTGGGGATTAGAAGTAGATGAGCAATCGCGAGGCGTTTGAAGTGGCTTTAGAAAAAGTCGCCGAAATTGATAGATCCGGTTATGAGCTGAATTCAATATTGGCGCTTTCAGAAGATCTATCTTTCAACGATGGCACGGGACCGTTGGCTGGTGTGCCGATTCTTATCAAGGACAATATTGAAGCAATTGGTCTGCCAGGAACTGCTGGATCGCTGGCGCTGGCTGATACTCCCGTTGTACGTGATTCAACAATGGCGATGCGCTTACGTACTGCAGGTGCAACCATCATTGGATCGACCAATCTTTCCGAATGGGCAAATATTCGTTCCGGTAAATCTACGAGCGGTTGGTCAGCAGTTGGTGGATTAACTGCAAATCCCTGGAAGCATGCGCATAGCGCTGGAGGTTCCTCTTCCGGTTCGGGTTCTGCAGTAGCAGCAGGCATTGTTTCGATGGCGGTTGGAAGTGAAACTGATGGTTCAATCGTTTGTCCCGCATCGTTAAATGGTTGTGTAGGAATTAAGCCAACGGTTGGCTCTATTCCGCGTGATGCCATGATTCCGATAAGCGCTAGCCAAGATACGCCCGGCCCGATGGCGCAAAGCGTTTGGCAAGCTGCGTTGCTTCTCGACGTGTTAACAGGAAAGAGTCAATATCATGCTTCGGTAAATTCAGATTCTGCGTTAAGAATTGGCGTAGTTAAAGAATGGGTTACCAAAGACCCAGGAACCAATCAACTATTTCAAGAATTGCTGAGCAAGTTGGGAAAGAGAGTTAAGTTAACGGAAATATCTCTTCCTGAACCAAGCGATACCGATGGTGAGTCTGAGTTCAAGGTTTTGATGCACGAGTTAAATGAAGACCTAGAGATTTACTTATCTGGACGAGTTGGCGCAAAGGTGAAGAACCTGCAGGATGTTGTTGATTTCAATATCAAGAATCAAGATACCGAGTTAAAGTATTTTGGTCAGGAGTACTTTGATCTGGCGTTAAAGCTTGGCGGTCGTAACGAGAGTTATAAGAAGTTGCGCGGCGAGAATTTAGATTGGGCGATTAATAAAGTTCTGACCCCAGGATTTGAAGAGTTCGATATTTTAATTGGTGAAACTTATGCACCGGCATGGAAGAGCAATCTAGGCGGGGGCGATGATTATGGTTCAGCGTCTTGGATTTCTATGGCGCCCGCTATCGCCGGTACGCCTATCGGAGCGCTTCCGATGGGCTTAGTTGATGGATTGCCGGTTGCGGTTGGTTTGGTTAGCCGAGCAAATCAAGAAGAGCGTCTAATTCAAGCAATGGCGTTAATCGAGAAAACTCTCGACCTAGGTGTGCTCAAACCGACTTTTTTTAAAGTAAGTTAAAAAGCTCCGGTGTATCCGTTGATGGCAGGTTGACCGCCAAGATGAGCGTAAAGAATTCGTGAACCTTCTTTAAAGAAACCTTCACGAACTAGATCGATCATCGCGGCCATTGATTTACCTTCATATACCGGATCCGTGATCATTCCTTCGAGGCTTCCCGCCAAGCGAATCGCTTCGATTGTGCGAGGTCCAGCAACTCCATAAATTCCATCGTGCCAACGATCTAGCAGAACGATTTCGGAATCTTTAAGTTCTCGTCCCAAATCAATTGCGGCTGCAGTTCGAGATGCAATGCGCTTGATCTGATCCCAAGTTTTTTCAACGGTTGCTGAAGCATCGATTCCGATAACGCTTTCGGCGCGATTTGAGTGAGCAAAGCCCGCGATCATTCCGCCTTGCGTTGAACCTGTTACTGAGCAAACAATTACATTATCGAATTTAAATCCTAGATCTTTCTCTTGATCTTCAACTTCGAAAGCCCAGCCAGCAAAACCATGTCCACCTAGTGGGTGATCCGATGCTCCTGCAGGAATCGCGTAAGGCTTTCCGCCGCGAGCGATCACGTCAGCGATCGCTTCTTCCCAAGATTTTCTAAATCCGATATCAAAACCGGCAGGATCCAAACGAACTTCCGCGCCCATGATGCGGCTAAGCAAAATGTTTCCGGTCTTTTCATAATTTACTTCTTCCCAGTCAACCCAGTGTTCTTGCACCAGAACACATTTCAAACCAAGGTGGGCTGCTACTGCTGCTACTTGGCGCGTGTGGTTTGACTGAACTCCACCAATAGAAACCAATGTGTCGCAACCTGTAGCCAAAGCTTCTGCAGCCAAATATTCGAGCTTGCGCGTCTTATTTCCGCCGTAAGCAAGACCGGAATTTACATCTTCGCGTTTTGCCCAGATTTCAACTTTGCCACCAAGGTGTTCGGTTAACCGATCAAGGCGTTGTAGGGGAGAAGCCCCGAAGGTTAGTTTTTCCTTAGCGAAAGATTCAAGTTTGGCTCTAGTCATGGAGGGATCCTCTCATGATCGAGATAAAAAGAAACTATTTTTTAAGGCTAGCTTTCGCCATTTTCTGAAGAACTTTCTCATCTACTGGCCAGTCATTCGGAAGTGCAATGGTCTTTTTGTTGACTCGGTAATCGGCAAAATCCGGTGTAAATTCTTTAAGGACATCTTGGTTCCAGGGTGCGATAAGAATGTGGTTGGTAGCTGCAGATGCTCCGAAGATGTATTCATCACCGTTCTTCAACATCGGCTGGTTCCAAGCAATCACCAACTCCAACTTTGGATACTTGCTCTGAATTGCTTTGAAAATCTTCTTCATTGTCTTGGCTTGCTCAGGTTTAATGCTTTTAAAGTAATCTGCAGGAGTTTCGAATCGTCTGGAGGAGACAGACCCTCTTGAATACATCACTAGGGCATTGGCATGGGCTTGTGAAAATCCAAAGTTCTCGCGCAAGTGTGCGATTTGTTCTGGGTACTTTTTTCCATCAAGTTTTTTCATAACGGAAAACCAATACTTCATGGGTTCGCCGTATCGCTTTTCTATCGCGGGGAAGTGCGCTTCACGCGAAGGATCCTTTGTCATCTTTCCTTACTTCTTTCGCTTATCTCTTACATTCAGGTAAACGGCATAACCCATGTAGAGAAATACCGATGGTGGATAGAGGTAGATGGGAATGATCAAGAGAATCACAGCAACAATCTTCATGTTCGATGAAAGGCGATCCCATTCGCCGAGGAATCCGGTGCGAGGCTTCTTTTCCATAAGTGGACGATACTGGGATCGAACCAGTGACCCCCACAATGTCAATGTGGTGCTCTACCGCTGAGCCAATCGTCCGGGTCTAAAACTTCGGTATTTATTAAGTTGTTGCGGAAAGTATAGCCGAGGGTATTTAACGACCGAAATCGTCTTCAAGACGCTCGATATCGTCCTCTCCGAAGTAAGTGCCTGTTTGAACCTCAATAAAGATCACATCGTTTGAACCGATGTTTTCGATACGGTGTAGGTCTCCAATTTCAATATCTATCGAATCTCCAGATGACATTTCAAAAGAATCGCCATTAAGAGTTATCTTCGCTTCGCCTTGAACTATGAACCAATGTTCTGCACGTTTGGTATGGCGTTGGTATGAAAGACGTTTGCCTGGATTTACCCAGATCGTTTTAACTTTGTGAGCGTCACTCTCCTGCAAGATTTCATAACGCCCCCAAGGGCGTTGCGATTGATCTTCGCTCATCTTCTTCTCCAGTAGAAATTTCTAGCTTGCCTAATAAATTTGGAGGTCGGAACGGGATTTGAACCCGTGTAGAGGGATTTGCAGTCCCTTGCCTCGCCTCTCGGCCATCCGACCAAACTCACATCTTTGGAACCTTTAAAACAAACTGCGATAGAAAAACCGCCACCTGAAAAATTAATTCCAAAGCGGCGGGTAATCCGAGCGGACGACGGGGTTCGAACCCGCGACCTGAACCTTGGCAAGGTTCCGCGCTACCAGCTGCGCTACGTCCGCATTTCGTGCGGGGGCAAATCTAGCGCAGCATGGGCCTAACCGCCAAAGTGAGCGCTTTCACCGTAGCGTTAGGGCTATGGATCTGCGCGATGACTCATTCTGGATGGGAGGAAGGTATGCGCGGACCGTTGTAGAAATTTCTAAGGATCTTTCCCGCTTGGATGACGGAAACTTCTGGGCCGTTGCAATCTCATTCGAAGGCGAAATCACTTTGGCCAGGTTCGAAACATCTTTGGATGCACCTTTCCCATTTAACGGGTCCAATTGGAAACCGTTGGAAGGTGAATGGGTTTCTTCGCTCGATGAGTCAGGTTACTGCGCCTATGTAGAAAGAATTCGTGGTGCGATCGCAGATGGTTGGGTTTATCAAGTTAATGCTTGTCGTCAATTACAGATTAAATCTGATCGCGATGAGCTGGCTTCGTTATTTGCAAAATTACAGGCCAGTAATCCTGCACCACATGCGGCATATTTATCACTTCCTAATCTGAAGATCGCGAGCGCTTCACCGGAACTCTTTCTCTCCAGAAAAGGTTCGAAGGTCAAGACTTCTCCAATAAAAGGAACCCAGGCTTTGAATGTAGATGGATTTGGAAAAAAAGATCAATCCGAAAATGTAATGATCGTGGATCTGATGCGTAATGACCTTGGTCAAGTCTGCACGCCGGGAAGTGTTGAAGTTGCCGAACTTCTTAGGAGTGAAGATCATCCAGGCCTGCGTCATCTCGTCTCAGATGTAGTCGGTGATTTGCGGCAGGGAGTCACATGGTCTGAGATATTAAGCGCCTTACTGCCCGCAGGTTCCATCAGCGGAGCGCCTAAGAGTTCTGCGCTATCTGTGATTTCTGAAAATGAAATTGTAAAGCGTGGCCCATACTGCGGAATTCTCGGCTGGATACAAGGAGATCGTGCGGAACTGTCTGTCGCTATTCGAATCTTTTGGCAAGAAAGCGATGGTTATCTAAAGTTTGGAACCGGAGCGGGAATTACATTTAGCAGCGAAGCTTTAGCTGAATGGAATGAAACGGAGTTGAAGGCGCAGCGACTGATTTCAATTGCCGGTGGTGATAAATAATGAAGATCTGGCTAGATGATCGAATTTGTGAATCCACTGAGATTGAGATGGATGCTGATGGCTGGCCTGTAGGAGAAGGTGTTTTTGAAACTATCCGAACTGAGGCAGGCAAGGTTTTTGAACTTGGTCGCCATATGCGTCGGGCGGCAAGAGCGGCAAAGAACTTCGGTCAGAGGCTGCCCAGTGAAGAGTTAATAAGAGAAGCAATAGTTCAATTGCTTGATGCGCAACCACATGAACTAGGTCGACTTCGACTCCTGTTCTCGAAAGATAGATTTATAGCTGTTCATCAGAGTTACGTAGAGATTTTGACGCCTGCTCGTTTAAAGATTGCCGATGCGGATCATGAGATTGCCTCGATCGCGTTTAAAACCTATCCCTATAGCCATCGGACTTCGCTACTGCAGCAAGCTCAGAAAGAAGGCTTCGATGAAATCATTTGCATATCCGCAAGCGGACAAGTAACAGAGGGAGCAGTTTCCAACTTTATTTTCCTGATTGATGGCCAGTGGGTAACCACACCGCTCAGTGCCGGTGTTCTTCCAGGAGTCGAGAGAGCAATTGTCATAGAAAGATGTGGCGTTGTTGTTCGCTCCATGACCAGAAGCGATCTTGATCGCGTCACTTCAGCGATAGTGATCTCAAGTTTAAAAATTGCCCTAACCGCTTCCTCAATAAACGATCGTGAACTCACAATTGATGAAGGAGCGCACTCGATGGCAGCGAAAATTCGCGCCCAGACCCAATCTCATTCGGTAGGCTAGGCCCATGTCCCAGATTTCAATCTCCGTAGATGGCCGCGCCGAAAAGGTCGAAGCAGACCAACGGCCTACGCATCTATTTGCGGATGCGAAAGAGATTGTTGTCTGCAAAATTAATGGTGAGCTTAAGGATCTGTGGACCGATTTAAAAGACGGCGATCAAGTTGAGGGAGTTTCAATCTCTTCTCCAGAAGGCCTTGCAGTTCTCCGACATTCAACTGCTCACGTAATGGCGCAAGCGGTTCAACAAGTGTTTTCCCAGACTCGCCTTGGTATTGGTCCACCGATCACTGATGGTTTCTATTACGACTTCGATCCGCAGCGCCCATTTAATCCAGAAGATCTCGAAAAGATCGAAAGCGCTATGCGCAAGATTGTTAAAGATGGTCAACGCTTCCGCCGTCGCGTAACTAACGAAGCGGATGCGCTTAAAGAGTTGGCTCATGAACCTTACAAATGTGAACTTATTGGAATTAAGTCTGGGGCAGGCGAAGAAGCCAGCGTTGAAGTTGGGGGAGCAGAACTCACTATCTACGACAATCTTGGTCGCGATGGTCAGCCAGTTTGGTCGGATTTATGTCGCGGTCCGCACTTGCCTTCGACTAAGCACATTCCAGCATTTAAATTGATGCGTAGCGCGGCCGCTTATTGGCGCGGTTCCGAAAAGAATCCAATGCTGCAGCGTATTTATGGAACTGCTTGGCCTTCACAGGAAGAACTAAGCGCTTATCTAGAACTTCTTGCAGAAGCTGAAAAACGCGACCATCGTCGACTTGGGACGGAGTTAGATCTATTTTCGTTTCCAGAGGAAATTGGATCAGGACTTGCAGTTTTCCATCCCAAGGGTGGAATCGTGCGCCGCGCGATGGAAGATTACTCACGCAAACGCCATGAAGATGAAGGTTATGAGTTTGTTT
>JACCEC010455573.1_pt1 | contig 24571 bp, 17 predicted proteins | sample 7450121 | NCBI WGS metagenome assembly JACCEC01 (sample SAMN15323455, study PRJNA562643) | freshwater metagenome | isolation source: river surface water | place: USA:Blue River Watershed | collected 2017-08-18 | reverse complement strand
CTACTTTCAATCGTGCTTTTGCTCGTCTTTTACTTCCTTTTTGTTTCCTAGATAAATGTTTCTGCAAAGTCCGTAATTTAGATTGGTTCTCTCTAAAATGCTTGGGATTCTTTACAATTTCATTGTCTGATGTTACTAAAAACTCCTTCAAACCTACGTCTATCCCAACAGATTTTTGTGTTTTGGACAAATGATTTACTTCTGTTTCGATTAAAATAGACGCAAAATATTGTCCTGATGGATTCTTTGAAATAGTTACTGACATGAATTTTCCTTGCGGTAATTATCTGTCTATCACCATTTTAACTTTTCCTATTTTCTCTAACTGAATTTTATCACCTAAAACCTTAAACTTTTGGTTTGGAAGTCTGAAAGATTCTCTATTACCTTTCTTTTTGAAACTCGGATTGCCGATAGATTTCTTTCGGACAGTTGAAAATCTCTGTTTTTTAAACTCTTTAAAATCAATTTCTTTTTGCTGAATAGCCGCTGCCGAAACTTCTTTCATCCAATCAAACTCATTTCTAAGTTCAGTTGAAGATTTGAATGTTACAGAAGGATTTGTTTCTTTATTGTACGAATTAAAAGATGCAACCTGATTATTCCAAAAGAAACGCACGCACCCCATTGTTTTGTTAAGCAATGTTTGCTGTGTTTTGTTTTGGGAACAACCTAAATTTGTATGCTTTTAATTTAATCATTTTTCTGAAATTTCTTTTATCATTTTTTCTGTTATTCTTTTACTTCTTCGTTTACCGTAAAGTTTAGCTACAAAACTTGTTATAATTGAAACAAAATCTTGCATTAAATCTTCTTCATCATTGTCTTGGGTGTTAATTATTTCTATTTTTCTATTATCTAGACTTAGTAATTTTTGTATGTAATTCACTCCAAATCTTGCTAATCTATCCTTGTGTTCAACTACTATTACATCAATAGATTTGTCTATTAATAATGATTCTAATTTTTTTCTTTCATCGTTCAATCCAGAACCTATCTCTGTAACTACTACTGAAACTTTATAGCCTTTAGCGTTACAATAAGAAATTAATCTTTGTTTTTGCCTTTCTAAATTATCTTTATTTTCAGAAGATGAAACTCTGCAATAGACAGCAATTTTTTTATTTTCAATAACATCAGATTCGCCTATTTCAACAAAAATTCTACCAGTAGTTGATTTTACAATAGGTAAATCTCCATTTTGTATTCTTCTCCATAAAGTCCTGACAGAAACTCCTGTCATTTTTGCATATTTACTTAATTTTATTCTCATATTAAATATATATCAAAAACAATGCCAACGTCATTAATTTTCACTAATTGGCGTTAAAACAGATAAAAAATCAGAATATTTGATTTGATAAAGCTCAGAAAATTATGATAAATTTGTATCTTATTTTATCATAATTTTCATGGTTTATCCGCAAAATATAGAACAAAAATTAGGCTTTGATAAAATTAGGGAACTGATTGCAGAGCAATGTATCAGCTCACTTGGCAGAGCTTTTGTTGATAAAATTCGCTTTTCTGATGATTTCAAGACAATTGATAGATTGATTCGTCAGGTAGCAGAATTTAAACTTTTATTACAAACAGAAACTGGTTTTCCCGAACAAAACTACACTGACGTAAGTGAAGCCTTGGCACGTGCAGCTATTGAAGGAGCTTTTGTGAGTGAAGAACAATTTTTCGAGATAAAATTATCTTTACGAACTATCCAGCAAATCATCCATTTCTTCAAAACTAAGGAAGAATATATTTTTCCTGAGCTGAAAACATTGGTTAATAATTCGCTTCCTATTAATGAAACCGAGACAACCAAGACAGATTGGTCGGTGATAATTTCGCAAATTGATAAAATAATCGATGAAAAAGGAAGGGTAAGAGATTCGGCTTCACCAGAATTGATGGATATTCGAAGAAGACTGATAAGCGAACAAAGTGAATTACGAAAAACACTTGATAGAATTTTAAGAACTGCCCGAAATAGTGGTTGGATTGGAGATGAAATGTCTTTGACTATCAGAGATGGAAGAATGGTTATACCGATTTTGTCAGAGCATAAAAGAAAGCTGAAAGGATTTGTGCATGACGAGTCCGCAACTGGTCAAATGGCATTCATTGAGCCAGCAGAAGTTTTAGAAGCCAATAATGAAATTCGTGAGTTGGAGTACAAAGAAAAGCGGGAAATTTTTAAAATTCTCGAAAAACTAACGACTTTCATCAGACCTCATATCCCTGCCTTAAAAAAGGCCTATTTGTTTTTAGGAATTATAGATTTCATAAAAGCGAAAGCCAAATTGGCAATCGAAATGGAAGCAACCGCTCCTCTCCTTGTAGAAACTCAAACCATAGAGTGGTATGTTGCTAAACATCCTTTGTTACATTTATCACTAAAAAAACAAAATAAATCAGTTGTCCCCTTATCGTTGTCTTTAGATAAGGAAAAGAGAATTTTGTTGGTATCAGGGCCGAATGCAGGCGGAAAGTCTGTCATGTTGAAAACAATAGGCTTGTTGCAATATATGGTTCAATGTGGCTTGTTAGTCCCGCTTTCACCTGACTCCAAAATGGGAGTTTTTAAGAATATTTTTATAGATATCGGAGATGAACAAAGCCTGGAGAATGATTTGAGTACATATAGTTCGCACCTGACAAACATGAAATATTTTGTCAATTTCTCAAATAAATTCACACTTTTTTTAATCGACGAATTTGGAACTGGTACAGAGCCGAGCTTGGGTGGAGCTATTGCCGAATCGATTTTAGAACAATTATTAAAATCGAATGCTTTCGGTGTAGTCAATACTCATTACACGAACCTGAAAGTATTTGCAGATAAACAAAAAGGCACATTAAATGGGGCAATGAAATTTGATGCCGAACACTTAGAGCCTTTGTATGCTTTGGAAGTTGGTAAGCCTGGCAGTTCTTTTGCTTTGGAGGTTGCCCAAAAAATCGGACTTTCAAAACAGATTGTTGATAATGCCAAAAAGAAATTAGGAACGCAACAAATAGATTTTGAAAAATTGATCAAAGAATTGGAGATTGAAAGAAAAGTTTTCTCCGAAAAAAATCAAGAATTTATTGAGAAAAACCGAAAGCTGACCCAAACATTGGAGCAGTATCAAAGTTTGAAAGATTTTCTCGAGAATGAAAAGAAAAAAATCTTAAATGAAGCAAAAACACAAGCGAAGGAATTATTGAAAGAGACGAATCGGAAAATAGAAAATACCATTCGTGAAATTAAGGAAGAAAAAGCCGAAAAAGATATTACCAAATTACTTCGTCAAGATTTGAATGAATTTGAGGAAAAACAATTGAAAATTCAGAAAGTAGAAGATAAAAAGCCAAATAAAGAAGAACTTTGGGAAAAATCTTCTGGAGAAATACAAGTAAATGATTATGTCAGAATTATCGGGCAATCTGCCATCGGGCAAGTCTTGGCAGTAAAAGGGAAAGATATTGAAATTGCTATTGGTGAGCTAAAAACAAACATAAAATTAGGACGTCTCGAAAAGATGTCCAAAAAAGAATTTAAAGAAGCCACCAAAGAGTCCATTAAACCCAAAGTCATGGGGATAGATATGAACGAAAAAATGGCTAATTTTAGTTTCAATCTTGATTTGAGAGGCAAAAGAAGCGAAGAAGCTTTGGGTGAAGTAGATAATTTGATGAATGATGCCATCATGCTCGGATATCCAGAATTGAGGATAGTGCATGGAAAAGGGGATGGAATTTTAAGAAAATTAATACGTCAGCATCTCAAAAACTACAAACAAGTAGCTTCCATGAACGATGAACACGCAGACCGTGGCGGGCAAGGAGTTACAATTGTGAAAATGAAATAAAACTTAAGGAGTCGTTCGGATAATTTTTACTTCAACGGGCGACTCCTCAAAAGCCTTTATTGTACGCTCCGGAACAGCATCGGTAATAAAAACCTGCCCAAACAAGCGATTTTGAATAGATTCTATCAGTTTTTTGATGCGTCGATCATCAAGTTTATCAAAAATATCATCTAATAAAAGTAATGGCTTAAATCCCTTGAAGGATTCTATCATTTCGAATTGTGCTAACCGAAGAGCTAAAACAAATGATTTTTGCTGCCCTTGTGAGCCAAATTTGCGTACAGCAAAACCGTCTATTTCGAATATATAGTCGTCTTTATGCGTTCCTTTGGTAGTACGTTGGGCTTTGATGTCTATTTTGCGATTTCGTAAAAAAATTTCTGAAAAATTCCCCTCATTTAATTCTGAATCGTAAACGATGCTTACATTTTCTCGTTTTTCACTTATTTCTTGATAATGCTTTTGAAAAATTGGAGTAAATTGTTGGATAAAAATTGCACGTTTAGCATGAATTTTTTCTGCTAAAACTACTAAAGGTTCTGAATAAGTATCGAGTAATTCGTGGTCTATGTAATTTCTATCAAAAAACTGCTTCAAAAGACTATTTCTTTGCTCTAAAATTTTATTATATTTTTGGTAATCATTCAAATAATTGGAGTCCATTTGTGCCAAAACAGCATCAAAAAACTTTCTTCGTTTTTCGCTTCCTTCTTTGATAAAATCCGTGTCGTCGGGAGAGACCAACACCACAGGATACAATCCGATATGGTCGGTTAATTTTTCGTAAGGCTTTTTTTCATGTAAAATAACCTTTTTCTGATTTTTCCCGACGGAGCAAGTAATCTGATGTTTTTGAAGATTTTTATTGAAAATACCGTCAATCATTAAGATTTCTTCGCCATGTTTGATACAAAGCGAATCTTGACTTTGAAATGCACTTTTGCTTAAAGCCAAAAAATATATGGCATCAAGTAAATTGGTTTTACCGCTCCCATTCTCGCCAACAATACAATTTACAAAAGACGAAAATTCGATATTTGCCTCTTCGTAATTTTTAAAATTAGATAAATATATTTTTTCTAAGTGCATTATTCATTACTTTTTCTCCGCCAATTGCGTAATAACAATCAAAAGATGAAAAAAAATCGATTCTAAAACACGAAATTAGAAATTTTTGCTGAAAGTTTAGTTTATTTGCAAAAACTAATACCTTTATCCTAAACCTTGTAAATATGAACAAGAATTTACTTTTGTATTTTATTGCGACCGTAGCGGCAACCGGTGGATTGCTTTTCGGATTCGACACAGGTGTCATTAATGTGGCATTACCCTCATTGAGAGAACAATTTAACCCAAGCTCAGAAACAGAAGGCTTAATTGTGAGTGCTGTTTTATTTGGTGGAATGGTGGGGCCATTTGTCAGCGGACCATTAACCGATTTGTTGGGAAGAAAGAAAATAAATATTATTGCTGCACTAATTTTTGTGTTTGGTTCAATCATAACAGCTATTGCCCCTTCTGTTACGTATCTGATTGTTGGTAGATTATTTTTAGGTTTGGCAATTGGTATTGTAGCCTCAACGGTTCCGCTTTATTTGGCGGAAATTGCCCCAGCGAATCAAAGAGGTAAGTTGGTAACTTTTTTCCAATTAGCCATTACTTTGGGAATATTGCTTTCTTATGTTGTTGGATATTTCTTTGAAGGACAAGAAAATGCTTGGAGAAGTATGTTTTGGACGGGTTTTGTACCAGCATTAATATTGATGTTAGGGATGTTGTTTGTGCCTGAAAGTCCTCGTTGGCTTATTGGGAAAGGAAGAGAAGAAGAAGCTTTGTCAGTTTTGAAACGATTGAGAGAAGACCATTTGGCTGAGAAAGAAATAGCTGATATCAAACAATTGATTGAAGACGAGAAACATAATAAAGGAAATTGGAAGATGTTATTTAGCAAACGTTTGCGTATTCCTTTGTTGATTGGTGTGGGAATATTTTTTATTCAACAATTTTCAGGTATCAATGCCATTATTTATTTCTCTACGGATATCTTCAAGAAAATTTTTCCTGATGGAAGCGATGCTGTTTTGGCGACCGTTGGTGTGGGTGTAATCAATTCATGTGCTACCATTTTAGCGATTATGATTTTGGATAAATTTGGTAGAAAACAAATTCTTTATACAGGATTAATCGGAACAGCGGTTTGTTTGGCAACGGTGGGCTTGGCATTCTATATGAAAGATAGTTTGGACGCAGATGTACAAAAAATTATGCTAATTGGTGGGGTATATTTATATATTATCTTCTTTGCAATCAGTTTGGGGCCTTTAGGTTGGATTTTGATTTCAGAAATTTATCCATTAAAAATCAGAGGTTTTGCATCAAGTATGGGTAGTTTCAATCACTGGATTTTTGATGCTTGTGTAGCTTATTCATTTCCGATTTTGGCAGCGACAAATTTAGGTACAAATGGCGGAATTTTCGGAATATATATGACCGTTGTTTTGTTTGGTTTATTATTTGCGAAGTATGTTGTTTTTGAAACCAAAGGACTTACTTTGGAAGAAATAGAAAAACGTTATAATTGAGTCGAATAATTCAATAAAAAAGGGAGAGGCTACCAATAAAAGCTTCTCCCTTTTATTTTGTCCCAAATATTTTCTGAACCTCAGATAGGCTTTTTTCGTTATCTTTGTATAAAAAAAGAAATATTGTGAGCGAAAAAAAATTAAACGATATCGACCTGACAGGTTATGATACTATTGAAGTATTTGGAGCGAGAGAGCATAATCTGAAAAATATTGATGTCGAAATTCCGAGAAATCAGTTAGTGGTTATTACGGGTATTTCCGGTAGTGGAAAATCGTCTTTAGCATTTGATACAATCTATGCGGAAGGACAAAGAAGATATATGGAGAGTTTCTCTGCGTATGCAAGAAGTTTTATTGGAAATATGGAAAGACCGGACGTGGATAAAATAAATGGATTATCACCGGTGATTTCAATTGAACAAAAAACAACCTCAAAAAATCCTCGCTCGACAGTTGGTACTACTACTGAAATTTACGATTTTCTCCGACTTTTCTACGCCCGAGTGGCAGATGCTTATAGCTATGTGACTGGCAGAAAAATGGTTAAACAAACCCAAGATCAAATTGTCGAACAGATATTACAACAACATGAAGGCAAAAAAATAGTTTTGTTAGCTCCTATTGTAAAAGGTAGAAAAGGGCATTATAGAGAACTATTTGTACAAATTGCCAAAATGGGCTATACTAAAGTGAGAGTTGATGGGGAAATTGTCGAAATTAATCCTAAACTTCAATTAGACCGTTACAAAATACATGATATAGAAATCGTAATAGATAGAATTATCCCACAAAAAGAAGATAGATTTAGGCTCAGCCAATCAGTCGGAACTGCCTTAAAGCAAGGAAAAGGTTCGATGATGTTGCAGGATACTAAAAATCAGGTACAATATTATTCGCAAAATCTAACAGACCCAGAGGCTGGAATTTCGTACGAAGACCCATCTCCTAATAGTTTTTCATTTAATTCACCTTATGGGGCTTGTCCAACTTGTAATGGTTTAGGACAAATTGAAGAAATTACAGAAGAGTCGATAATCCCAGATAAATCTTTAAGCATCAGCCGTGGAGCAATAGCTCCTTTGGGGGAATTTAGAGATTTATGGATATTTAAGCAGATAGATGTTATCTTAAAAGCGTATAAATCGAATATTTCAACCCCCATTGAGAAAATTCCAGAAGAAGCTATAAAGACAATTTTATATGGCAGTGATAGCCCTCTACCTGTTCCGTCCAAAAAAAATCCAGGTACAGATTGGATGACTTCCTTCGAAGGTGTAATTACTTTTTTGAAACGACAACAAGATTCTGATAACGAGAAAGTTCAGGATTGGGTTAAAGATTTCATGATTATTAAAACTTGCCCAGATTGTCAAGGAGCGAGGCTGAAGAAAGATTCATTACATTTCTTAATTGATAATCATAATATTGCTCAATTGGCGGAGATGGATATTCGAGAACTGGCAGAGTGGTTCTTGGATTTGGAAAGCAGAATGTCCGAAAGGCAAAATATGATTTCAAAAGAAATACTAAAAGAAATCAGAAAAAGAATTGGCTTTTTGATGGGAATTGGATTGGATTACCTTACGCTCAATCGCCCATTAAGAACACTTTCGGGGGGAGAAGCCCAACGAATCAGATTAGCAACGCAAATAGGTACACAATTAGTTGGGGTTTTGTACATCATGGATGAACCCAGTATAGGTTTGCACCAAAGAGATAATGTGAAGCTGATTCAGGCCTTGAAGGATTTGAGAGATTTAGGAAATACTGTTTTGGTGGTGGAACATGACAAAGATATGATGCTCGAGTCGGACTATATTTTAGACATTGGTCCTGGAGCTGGAAGGCATGGTGGAAGCATTATTGCTCAAGGAAAACCAAATGATTTTCTGAAAATACCGAGTAGCACTTCAGATTATTTAAGTGGAAGGGTGAAAATTGAAATTCCACAAGAAAGGAGAAAGGGTAATGGGAAATATTTGAAGATAAAAGCGGCATCTGGACATAATTTAAAAAACGTAAACCTAACTATTCCGCTTGGGAAGATGGTTTGCGTTACGGGGGTGAGTGGAAGCGGTAAATCTTCGCTGATTCATGATACTTTATTCCCAATTCTAAATAAGCATATTTATCATGCTAAAAAAGAACCTTTGGCGTATCAAAGTGTGGAAGGATTGGAGCATCTCGACAAAGTAATCGAAGTAGATCAAAGTCCTATTGGACGAACACCAAGAAGTAATCCAGCGACATATACTGGAATGTTTTCTGAAATTCGGGCATTATTTGCCGAATTACCCGAAGCAAAAATTAGAGGATATAAACCTGGGCGTTTTTCTTTTAATGTGAAAGGAGGAAGGTGTGAGGCTTGTGAGGGGGCAGGAATGAAAAAGGTAGAAATGGAATTTTTACCAGATGTGTATGTTGCTTGTGAAGGGTGTAAAGGAAAAAGATTTAATCGTGAAACTTTGGAAGTTAGATATAAAGGTAAATCTATTTCTGACGTATTAGACATGACAGTCGAGCAAGCTGTAGAGTTTTTTGAGAGTATTCCTAAAATACAAAGAAAAGTTCAGATATTGAATGAAGTTGGTCTTGGATATATCACATTGGGTCAGCATGCTACAACTTTGTCGGGAGGGGAGGCTCAACGGGTAAAATTATCTGAAGAGCTTTCTAAAAAAGATACTGGAAAAACTATCTATATTTTGGATGAACCAACGACGGGTTTGCATTTTCAAGATATTAAAAAATTATTGGAGGTTCTTCAGAAGTTAGCCGATAAGGGAAACACTGTTTTGATAATTGAACATAATTTGGATGTTATCAAAGTATCCGATTATATCATTGATGTTGGTCCTGAAGGTGGAAATAAAGGCGGTACTATCGTAGCCGAAGGGACTCCCGAAGTTGTAGCGGGAGTAGAAGGTAGCTATACAGGATTTTTCTTGAAAGGGGAGTTGGCATAAGCCTACTCCCGATTTCTTACTTGTTTGAGTATTTTTTCAACTTCTTTACGTTGCATCGAAACGGACGTATTGAAGTTATTATTCATAAAGCTGAATAAAATAGTTTGACCTTTTTTTGTTTTCAAGTATCCGCTAAGATTATATACTCCACTCATCGAGCCTGTTTTAGCAAAAATATAAGGATTTTCTTCATTATTAAATGAATTTTTTAGTGTACCTGACTTTCCACCGACAGCCAATAATGAAAATAATCGCTCTTCTGGAAACTCTCGATACATTTTCTCCAATAATTTTACAATTGAGCGAGGAGTAAATAAATTATATCGTGATAATCCAGAACCATCGACCCATTTATTTTTGTCGGGCAAATCAGATAAAAACTTTTCCTGAATATAATTGATTGCAAATTCTGTGTCCAAAGAGTCGTCTATATTCGAGCCACAAAGTAGTAACAAATGCTCTGCCATCATATTATCGCTTTCTTGCATCATAATCGATAATAATTGGTCACTTGGAATACTATAAATAGTTTTTGCAGTATTTATAACTGGTTTTTTGCTTACACCAACATATAACTTGAGGGTATCCATGAGTAGTTGTTGGCTTAATGCTGAGGAGGTCTTAAAAGGAATATCTTGTCGATATTTGTCAGCTTGAAGTAGATTTTTTGGCAGTAAAAAGAGATTATCGTTGAGGGTTCTTTGAACTATTTTACCATCATCTTTTTTATAAAAGCTATTTGAGAAAATACTTGGTTGAATGTTTATTTGCCCACTATCAACCCTAACCCGAACAAAATTACCATACATTGGTAGAGGTGATTTTTCGGCTGCATAGTAGTCATTGTAATCATCCCAAGCCCAACCTTTTCCTTGGCTTTCCCCTGCGAAATTTCCATCAGAAAAGTACAATTTTTTCTTTCCCCCAACAGATTTTAAAAAGTCTAAAGCAGTTGATTTATTCTCGAAATCAGGGTGAAGGAATGTTGGATCGCCAGTCCCCCAAAATGTAATAGAATCTCCTTCTTCTATATATTTTAGGGCAGGAATAGAATCTTTCAAGAGTTGCAAGCTTGAATAAAGGGTAAAAAGCTTTGTATTTGATGCTGGAACAAAATATTTATGAGCATTTTTTGAATAAATAGTCTTTTGTTGACTGATATTATACAACATCAAACCTGTGGTAGCTTGCTTGAATACTTGTGATGTATCTATCATTTTTCTATAGACTTGGTGTTTGGAAAAACGAATATTTGTACAAGAAAATCCAATGATTGCGACCAAAAGAATAATGAATAATTTTTTCATTGTTAGGTTTTTTTAGGATACAAATATATGAAAATAGGCGTAAAGTGAATGCACACTTTACGCCTATTTGGATAAAGAAAATTATCGATTGACAATAAATCGTCTTACTACAAATCCATTTTCTGTATTTAGTTTAACCAAATATGAGCCATTGTCAAATCCACTTAAATCTAATTGATGTACAAAGACATTTGATTCAGAGTTAAGCTCTTTACTTAAAATTCTCGTTCCTTTTGTGTCAAGAATCTCCATTTTAACTTTGCCAGGTTTACTTAGATTTAAAGCAATTTTCAGGCTTTCAGGGCTTGGATTTGGGTAAATACTGATACTTTTGTCCATGGGTGATTCCTTTGCTAAAATAGGTGGCGGCGGTGGAACTTGGATATTCAGATTATCAATAGCCCAACCCCACCCATAAGTCAGTTGGTCTGACAATAATCTAAATCTAATAAGGATTTTTTCTCCAGATTCAAAATCACCACTCGAGAGCATTTTTATTGTTCTTTTTCTAAATAAATTAGCGTTTCCAGTAGCTTTTGAATCAAATGTTTGATAAGATTTACCATCAGCTCCTACAAATGTTCCATTAATTCCGCTACCATTGAATGCTTTTACCCACGCACTATTGGCATTGGCATCATAGCCATCCTCAAACGGAATCCAAGATTGTCCACCATCATAAGAGCCTTCAACTACCACATAGTCATAGAAGTCGTAGTCGCCAAATGTTGCACTCGTTTCTCCTGGTTCTACTAACACAACCTCATCAAAGGTAATTGTAGCAGAATCAACATTATCTTTCAAAATAATTGGCGTACGCAGTAGGGCTATACTATTTGTTTCGAAATTCTCATCTCCACCATTTTTATAAGGGTGCGGGGAGTGTAATCCCCCAGAAGTAAATCCGTTTGGCTGTGAAATTGCCCAGCCATTAATTGTAGCAAAATCGTCGGAATTTGCATCAAAATTGTTTGTATATACAGAAACTGCATTGGGTTTTAGGTCGCTCACAACAAATTCAAAAAAGTCTGGAGATGGTTTTACATCCGTTCCTGGAGTATCCAAGAAAGAAGGAAGTACTTTTTTGTTTTTATTTTGAGATTTATCTATGGCAATAATTCGATATAAAACACGGTCATTTTGTTTTAAAGTACCAAAAGGTGTTTTAGCAAGAAAGGCAAATTTATCGTTTCTACCTTGCGAATAGGCTTTATTATCTGTTTGAGTATCATATCGCTTCATTGGGGCTGTTTTGAGTCCGCCACCATTGATTTTATATTCAACATAAGCAGTATCAATGCCATGCTCGTAACTATCTTCTATGTTTGCGAAAATATCTGGGCTAGCATTTGTGGGAATCACAGAAAATGGACTTGTCGAAACATAAGGTTCGTATAAATCTGGATAACCAACACTGAAACCATAATATCCTTTGAGTGGTGCTTCGGCGGGAGCAAAAACTTTATTTTTTTTATTATCCGTTGCTGTTAGATAATATCGAATAATTGATTGAGATTTTGTAACAGGGATATCTGCTGCATATTCGTCTGTATTTCCAATTCTGGTCATAACAATCGGTTTTGCTTTACTGATTGTGTCATTTTCGCTAAAAAATACCAATACACTACCATCAACTATACTGGTATCGCTAAGTACTTTCGCTTTAATTGTTACTTTACTGACAGAATTTTCAATATTTTTTAATCGAGTGTGTACCAAAGATGTTCCTTGCCAACCCATATCCGCAAAAATCCCTTTTACAATTGCCCCTGGATCACGAATAACTTCACGCAAACTCGCACCAGCAGTCATTAGGGAGTTCGCATTCCCTGAAGGGTAGGTTGCATCATTGAGGTGCGAAATACTTGAGCCAGCTTCATAAGTAATAGGAGCATAAATTCGAGGCTTTTCTCCTGTTTTCTGAATGGCTGTGGGGCTATTATAGAAAATATTATCGCTCGTAACTTGGTCTTTAAGTACAACAGAGCTATTTTTAAAATTGGTAGTATCAATAAGCCTTTGTGAGAGATTATTTTCTAAGTAATAGTCATACACAAATGGAGAGCCAGTTCCATAGCCCCAAGTAGCTTTATTGTCGTTCACCCGTAATGAAGCTGTGAAACCTAAACCATGGCAAAGCTCGTGAAGTACCACAGAAGTGAAATCAAATTCATTAGCTCCTGGAGAGGCTAACCCGAGATACCAAGGTGCTGAACTATTGAAATCTGCTACAATATCGGGTTCATTGATAGAGTTCAACTCTTGACCAGCAATTTTTTCTGCCAAAGCAATTGGATACCAAGTATTTGCTTTTTGCTGTCCTGGGAAATTTCTGGTAAAGTCCGCCGGACTCGCTTGTCCTAAAATAGTACCACCAGTTGAGCCACTGTCAATGGCACGCCAAGTCGCAGTGATGCGTATAGGAACAGGGGAAGATAAAATATTTGCCCAAATATCTACGGCTGCCTGAAACGCTTTTTGTGCCGCTGGAGAAAACCCGACATAAGTGACAATAAAAGTAGATTTAGGAGCGGTAGTACGGGCTTTATTGTTTTTTAAAGCTTCCTCTATTGTTTTATCAAACGGAACATAAGTGTTTGCTTCCTCGAAATTACCGGGGCAAACCACCATTTTTCCCTTCATAAATTCAATATTACCGACATTATGTTCTATTGATTTTGGTTGAAGATATTTTTTCTGCGAAAATCCAAGAAAGTTTATCAATATAAATAACCCGGAAAAGTAAATTTTTTTCATAGTGTAAATTAGTTGATTCCAAAACTGAATGTATCTAAAATTATTGGGAAATGTATTGTAATGACTATTTTAGCTAAATAAAATCCTTTCAAAGCTAACGAAAAAACCATTAAATTTGTTGGATAAATTTAAAATATAGTTCTTGAAATATATTTTTTCTATTCTTAGTTGTTAAATGAGGAATAAAGAATATCCTCATCATTTGCTGTTTGCCCTAAAGACGAAAAACAAGAACAAAACGATGCAAAAACCTATTGAAATATTAAAAAAATATTGGAATTACGACACCTTTCGCCCACAACAAGAGGATATCGTATTATCTGTTTTAGAAAAAAAAGATACACTTGTATTGATGCCCACTGGTGGTGGAAAGTCTATCTGTTTTCAAGTACCTGCCATGACAATGGAGGGAGTTTGTATTGTTATTACTCCTCTGGTAGCATTAATGAAAGATCAAGTTGAGCAGCTGAAAAAGCGTGGTATTCATGCCGCTGCTATCTATTCAGGAATGCATAAAAATGAGATAGACCAAACCTTGGATGAGTTTGTGTATGGAAATGGTAAATTTTTGTATGTTTCGCCTGAAAGATTACAAACCGAATTGATGAAGGTTCGGACAAAACTAATGAAAGTTGCTTTGTTGGTGATAGATGAAGCTCACTGTGTTTCGCAGTGGGGTTATGATTTCAGACCCCCCTATTTAAAAATTCCTGAATTTAAAAAATTGATACCTAATGTTTCTACTATTGCTCTTACGGCAACAGCTACCCATGAAGCACAATTAGATATTATTGAGAAACTTGATTTGAAGAATGTACGTATTTTTCGACAAAGTTTTGCTCGACCTAATATCTCGTATTCTGCTTTTGCTGAAGAAAATAAAGAAAAAAGAATGCTCGACATTATTCAGAAAGTTAATGGCTCGGCGATTGTCTATGTCAGAAGTAGAAAACGTACGAAAGAAATTGCTGAATGGCTTGAGCAACGCCGCATTTCCGCCGATTATTATCATGCTGGATTAAGTACGGAAGAAAGATTTGCAAAACAGGAAGCATGGATAAAAAATCAAAAGAGAATCATGGTTGCAACCAATGCCTTTGGTATGGGTATTGATAAACCTGATGTAAGATTAGTGATTCATTTGGATTTGCCCGAAAATTTGGAGGCATATTATCAAGAAGCAGGTAGAGCAGGACGTGACGGAAACAAAGCTTATGCAGTAATATTGTATTTTTTGAATGATATTGAGGAATTATTTAAAAATATTGAAAAAAAATACCCTCCCATAGAAAATCTGAAACGTATGTACCAGGCTCTTGCTAATTATTGTAATTTGGCAGTAGGTGCCGAAAATTTTGAAAGTTATGATTTTGACTTTAATCAATTCATTAAAATTTATGGGCTACAAGTTGCTGATAGTCATAATGAATTGCGAAAATTGGAAGAAGAGGGTTTGATACAATTGAGTGAGGCATATCATGCTCCTTCAAAAATTATAATCGAAGTTGGACACCGGGAGCTTTATAATTTTCAAGTGAAATCACCTGCTTATGATAAATTTATCAAGATTCTACTTAGAATGTACGGAGGTGATTTATTCAGTAATTTTGTTACAATAAATGAGGCTGCCATTGGCAAATATTTCTTTGCAAATACCAAGGAAGTAGAGCAAATGTTGGATTATTTACAAAGTATTGGAATAATTACCTATCAAAAGCAGAAAAATACGCCTCAACTTACATTTCTTACAGCACGTCAGGATGCAAAAAAATTGCATTTGGATGTTGTAAGGATGGAAAATAGAAAGAAAAAAGATTTTGGCAAAGCCGTGGCAATGGGGCAGTTTGCGGAGGAAAAAAGGCGTTGTCGCCAACAATTTCTTCAAGAATATTTCGATGAAGAAACTACACTTACTTGTGGTATTTGTGATAATTGCCTGAATAATAAAAAAAATGAACCTGAAACCCCCATCGAGATATTTACAAAATACCGCCAAAAAATATTAGAAATCTTGCCAGCTCCTATTAATCAAGTCTTGGATTATCAGTTTTTTAAAAATAAAGATTTTCTGAAAGGGGTTGTACGCAAAATGATAGAAAATGAGGAAATTTCAATAAGCGAATTGGGAATTTTAGAAATAAAGAAAAAATAACCTGAATTTTTATTTAGTTTTATAAGTTTTTGGATTAATAATAAATAAAAAATGCAAAATTTTACACATATCGATAAAAATGGCAACCCGTCTATGGTGGATGTTGGAGAAAAAATACCTACTAAACGTACTGCCAAAGCTCGGAGTATTGTAGTTTTAGACGAAATTATTCTTGAAAAACTTCAAAACGAAGAAATTCACACTAAAAAAGGTCCGGTATTTCAAACAGCAATCATCGCAGGTGTGATGGCCGCCAAAAAAACGGGCGATTTAATTCCTCTTTGCCATCCCCTTGGTTTGGAAAATTGTCAAATTGATATTTTTTTAAACGAAAATAAAGAAGTTATCATTGAATGTACTGCTTCTTTAACGGGTAAAACTGGAATCGAAATGGAAGCTCTTACCGGAGCGAGTATTGCCGCTTTGACAATTTATGATATGTGTAAAGCGTTTTCGCATCATATCATTATCAAAGAAACAAGATTAATATCTAAAACAGGAGGAAAAAAAGATTTTTATCTATCTTAGGGAGTTGCCGATACCCATACCTCCCCGTCTTCAAAATATTCTTTTTTCCATATCGGTACGGTTTCCTTTAGGGTGTCAATCATAAATTCACATGCCTGAAAAGCCGTACCTCTATGGGCAGAAGAGGCGGCAATAAGAACGGGTATTTCTCCAATATTTAGTCTTCCAACTCTATGATGAATAACCGCTTTGGATAAATTAAATCGATTTGTTGCATCGACGGCAATTTTTGTCATTTCTTTGATTGCCATTGATGTATAAGCTTCAAAATCTAATCTAAATACTTTTTTTCCCTTTGTTTGGTTACGGACAGTTCCAACAAAAAGCACCAATCCCCCAGCATCTTCGGATTTTGCAAAGTCCAGACAAGATTGCTCGTCTAAGGGCGTGTCAAGTAGCTTAATCTCAATATTTTCGTATATCATTTAGATGTATTTTTTAATTCATTTCTTCTAACCTTATACAATTCATTGGCTTTATCAAGCAAAATACTCATTGAAAACGGCATTTGGGTAGATAAAATACCGCCATAGATAGCAGTGTCAATTTCTCTCAATGCTTCTTCAAGGCTTTCGCTCGGGATTTGCTCTATAATTTCTTTAGTGGTATAAGATGTGTAAGGCTTTCTTTCCAACCATTCCAGATACATTTTCCATAATACCAAAGCTTTGCCTATACTAGCAGAGTCTAATGTTGATTTTGCGAATTTTTTATATTGTGCCTGAAAATCTTTATGTTTTCTACTGAAAAAAAACAAATCGTATTGTTTTCTTAGATAATTGCCGAAAAGTGCGTAAATCGTAACAATTATGCCTAGAAGTGTAAAAAAAATAGTAAGAATTTGGGGGTAATTAATTTGCTGTTGTAAAGGGACAAGCTTTGCATCTGTCAGTAATTGCAAGGAATCTACCTTTGATTGAATCATTTCTTTCAACATCACAGAGTCTTCAATCCCATAAACCAATGTACAGTCACGTTTCCCTAATAAAAAAATAGGAAGATTGAGTTTTTGAGTTTTAGCAATATCAAAGCTGACCAATGTATAAACAACGCTATCAACGCTTTCGTCATTTGTGGTATTAGTTTGAAATATATTTCTGCGAATGATTTCAAATGGTTTAAAATCATAAGTAGTATCAGGGAAAAATATCTCTGCGGAAGGTTTATGACGAAAACTCAAGGCGTAATCAATGGGTTTTCCGATTTCAATACTATCGTTTAAGAATTTTCCGTTTGGTTTTTGAGCAAACCCAGCATTTCCCCAAAATATCCCCCAAACTACGAAGCCTAAGAGTAAATATGTATTATTTTGTTTCAATTTAATAAACGTGATAAGGATTATTTTTTTCTAATTCTAAATAATTGAATGAGTTTTTCGACATAATTTTCTTGTGAATCAATCGAAATATAATTGGCATTATGCTGTTTGCATAATTGTTCTAAACATTTTTTATTTTGGTTAAATATATCTGTCATTTCTTTTTTAAATGTAGGAGAAGAAGTATTCACCCAAACAGTTTTTTTTGTTTCTTTATCTAAAACAGGAATAATACCTAAATTGGGTAATTTTACCTCCCGTTGGTCAAAGATATGAATCACCACCAAATCGTGTTTTCTTGCCAATGCTTTTAGATTATGCTCATAATTATCGTCTAAAAAATCAGATATTAATATGACAACACTTTTTCTTTTTAATATATTTAAAGCAAAAGCAATGCCTTCTTGTATATTGGTTGCCAATGAAATCGGTTTGTGGTTAAAAAGATTTAGAATTAATTCATAGCCATGTTTCATTCCATTTGCGGGCTTAAAATACAGCTCTTTTTGGTCTGAAAAGCAATAAAGTCCCACCTGCCCTGCCTCTTTAATGGCAGATAATGCCAATACACCACAAATTTCTTTTGCTGTATCTACTTTTAAGCGACCACTATTTCCGATTTCTTGCGAGCCACTGACATCAAGCATGAAAAAAACGGTTTGTTCTTTTTCCTCCTTAAAAATTTTTACATAAGCTCCATGTCCTTTAGCGGTCGTAATCCAATCAATAGTTCGTACGTCATCTCCATATTGATACGTACGTAAATCGCTAAATTCTAAGCCAGACCCTTTAAATACCGATCGAAAATTCCCCTGCATTTGTCCATTGACTGCTTTGCGGATCTTAATTTCGTATTTATTGAGTTTTGCAATGATATCTTTCACCATAATAGTATAAAATCCGTCAAATATTGCCTTGATGACATTACTTACAGGCAATATAGTTTGAAAATGTCTCGTTTTGCATATTTTTCACGTAATTTGCATACGATTTGAAAAACGAATATAAAATGAAAATATTGACAAAAAAAATATTATTGATTTTTACGGTTATTATATCTTTTTGCTCTTGTGAAAATACTCCAAGCAGACCTTCAGGAGCTATTGATGAGCAGACAATGGCAAAAATTTTAGCAGAAATACATTTTACAGAATCAAAAGTAAGTAGGCTTTCGTTTCGTGATAATGATTCTTCAATGGTTGTATATAAGGTATTGGAAGAGAAAATCTTGAAAAAATACCAAACAGACACCGTTCGTTATCGTGCAAGTTATAATTATTATGTAACTAAGCCTGAAACTATGATTCAAATTTATGATAATGCCATTAAGAATATTGAAGAAATGAGGAAAAATAGTCAAAAATCCCTGAAAAAATGATATTCAGGGATTTTCAAGAGGATTAAAACTCCCAAATTAAGCCTAAACCTGGTGTTACATTGGCTGTTGCATCGCTCAAAATTAGGGGAATTGCATTCGAACCGTTGGGATTTAAAATCTTCCCGTCGGTAGTTGCAAATCCTGAGTTATCGCTAGTTCGCTCAAATGTATAAGTTGGAAATGATGGATTTTTGGCTAACAATGCGTTCTGTATATCAAAATAGATGTCAAAGCTTTGTTTTTTAAGGTTTATCTTTTTATCAATTCTTAAATCAAACTGACTGAAATTCTTCAATCTTAAAGTATTGAGTCTAGAAAAATCTAAAATACCTACACCTAAAGTAGCATAATTACGTCTTGATGTTTCCAAATCGAAAGGAGTGTAAGGAGCTCCGCCATAAAATCTGAATTTGCCGCCTAATTCCCATCCTTTTTTGAATTTTTTACCCACTTGTAGTGCTAATAAATGTCTGCTATCCCAAGCAGAAGCAACCAATACTCCATTTTTACCAGAAAATTGACTCCAAAATAGGGTATAAGAAAAAACTGCAAAGAAGTTATTAGATAATTTTTGTTGTGCAAAAAATTCTAACCCATAAGCTTCTCCTTTACCCGAGCTTTCAATTTTTTCGTTACCGATAGCTCCGTATTCTCCTCCCTGATTTGCCAAAGAAATTCCATCTTTTGCAGAGACAGCATAATTGTTATATTTCTTATAGAAACCTTCTAATGTTAGTCTGGAAGACGCTCTTGGAATAAATTCTAATCCAGCAACATAGTGAGTAGTTTTGAGGTATTTATTATCTTTATTTACTAAATCTCCCTCATTATTTCTGAAACCTAAAACAGTATAAATGGGTAGTTTATAATAAGTTCCGGCAGAAGTGTTGATACGCCATTTCGGGTGAATGTTATAACTTATCGAGGCTCTCGGACTCAAAGTGCGGAGGGGATTCATTCCCTGGTTTGTAAAACTATTCATATCCGAACGAATTCCTCCTGAAATATTCAGTTTTTCGCTCATAAACTTACGAGATACTTGTGCAAAAGCCCCAAATTTAAAAAAGTCAATAGCTGTATTGAATTTGAACGATAGCTCTGGTTGAATAACATTACCATCAGTATCCTTCAATTCTCGTCGGAGAATATTCGACGTATTAGCGTTATATTTTACGAATTGACTGCTCAGTCCATAAGAATATTCCCATTGATTTTTAAACTTGTTTACGTCTAGCCTAAGTTTATTTTCGATTTCTTGTGATTTTGTATCGAGTGTTTTAAATCCCTTGGCATCTTTTTTCCCATCCTCATACTTGTCTAATGAATTATCAAACATATTTCTGCTTAGAGAAATATTCATATATCCATTCTCTAATAGATGTTTTAACGAGAAACCTACCGTATAATTCCATTGATTGATGTAAGGGAAAGCTCTTAAAATATATTCTTTACTTGGCGAAGTTTCTTTAGGAACTCCGAAGTAAAACTGATCGATTGCACCTAATCCAATAGCAGTGAGGCTTGTTTTTTTATTTATTTGATGACTGATTTTGTATTGAAAATCCCAATAATTTGGTCGAATTGGCAAATCGATGAGCTGGAATAAATATTGTAAGTAAGAGCGTCTGGCAGAAGCCATGTAGGTTGTTTTTGGAGAAATAGGTCCTTCAAGCGTAGCGGCTGCTTCACTCGAGCTCAATCTGAAATTTCCCTGAAAATGTTCTTTATTTCCATCTCTTTGCTTGAATTGTAAAACAGAAGAGAGGGCATTGTCATACTTTGCATGAAAACTGCTGGAGTTTAGCGTTGCTTCCTCAATAAACGAAACATTTAGAATTCCAGTTGGTCCACCTGCACTGCCTTGAGTAGAAAAGTGATTGATGACTGGTACTTCTATTCCGTCAAGATAATAGACATTTTCGTTTGGAGCACCTCCACGTATGATAATATCATTACGGAAAGCACCTCCTCCACTCGTTCCTCCTACTCCAGGTAGAACTTGAATTACTTGCGAAATATCAAAGTTTCCTCCTGGATTATTTTTTATTTCTTCGGTAGAAAGTCTCTGAATAGAGTTTGGACTTTCGGCATTAGCTACAGAAATGGAGCGATTGACTACTACTTTTACCTCATTTAAGAGTTTACTTTCTTCTTCCATTACGAAGTTAATGATATTACTATTTCCTGAGGATACAACAACATTATATTTATAAATAGTCTGATAACCTATATAAGTAGCTTTGAGATTATAGCTTCCAGTAGGAATTCCTGTGATTTTATAATTCCCATCTGCATCGCTTAAAATAGCTTTTGAGGTATTTTCAAGTTGAATACTGACACCTATCAAAGGCTCTTGTGTTTTTCTGTCTTTTATATTTCCTTGAATTGACCCTGTGGATTGGGCAAATAATGTTCCTTGAAATAAAAATAGTAATAAAAATAATTTGGATTTCATGTTGATGATTCTGTAAAAAAAGAACAATAAGCGAGATAAAAATATGATATCTTTTTAAACTGCTATTATTGAAATTTGTTTATATCTCCAACAAAAAAGACTTCCATTTGGAAGTCTTTTTTGTTGGTTTGATATTTTATGTTATGCTTGTAAAAATGTCAATAATTGATTTAAGCTATGTTCCGAAACTTTACCCTGCTGTCTAATTTGGCGTGGATCTTTCAATACGATTCCATTTCGCTCGTATGTTGGTGTAGAGGTCAACATTGGATTTCGGTATCCTTCCCGCATGAATTTATTAATCATGTTTCTAATTTGTTCTTCTTTATTAATTTTAGGAGTTACCGGTGTTACTGGTTCTAGATTGAGAATCGAGTTTAATTCATTTTCCACTTCCTCAATTACGTGTTTTATCGCCCGATCTTTACCTATTGGAATAGTTTTAGGTTCAGGCTCTGGTTCGGCTAAGTCAAAACCTGCTGCAACGATAGTGACCCTTACTTTATCTCCCAGATTTTCATCAACTGCAAATCCATGCTTGAATAGCTTAGCTTTAATTTGAATTCTTTCGTTAATGTACTCTGTTACGGTTGTTTGGTCAGAAAGTTTGATTTTATTTTTAGGACTATAAGCGATACTTAATAAAATTCTTTGAGCCCCACTTATGTCATTACTTTCTAGTAAAGGTGAAGAGAGTGCAAGCATAATTGCTTTTTTTACTCTTTCATCTCCTTCTGCTTCCGCTGTTCCCATAACCGCCTGTCCTGCACCACCTAATACTTTTTTTACATCAGCAAAGTCGAGGTTGATGACACCAGTTCGTGTAATAAATTCAGCAATACTTTTCACTCCGTTAGCGAGAACATCATCAGCTTTGGCATAAGCTTCTTCGATATCCATGTCCCCAAATTGTTCTTCCAAACGTTGGTTTTTAATAATTAAGACAGTATCGCAATGTTGCTTCAACTCTTCTATCCCTACTTTTGCTTGTTCAATCTTATCTAGTCCTTCAAAAGGAAAAGGATCAGTAACAACAGCAATAGTCAAGAGTCCCATTTCTCGAGCAATTTGTGCAATAACCGGTGCTGCTCCTGTACCAGTACCTCCACCCATTCCAGCAGTAATGAAGACCATTTCTGTGGGTTCTTTGAGCAATTCTCGAATAGAAGCCTCACTTTCTTGGGCTGCTTTTTTACCTATTAATGGCTCTGTGCCAGCCCCTAATCCTTTGGTTAATTCTACCCCTATTTGAAGACGTTTCATTGAAGGGTCAGAAAATTCAAGGGCTTGTTGGTCTGTGTTACAAATGACCAAACCAATGTCATTTACTCCTAATGTGTGCATGTGCTTGACTGCATTACAGCCGGCACCACCCACTCCAATAACTTTTATGATATTCCTAAACTTATTTTTAGGAAGTATTTCGTAATCAGGCTCTAGCTTCATAAGTTTATATTTTTTCTATTAAAAGGAAAGTTGTAATCACACGTATATCATGAAAAAAAGAAATTGGGTATTAATTTTCTAGCTAATAATCAAAATTTATTGGGAAATAATTTAGTGATTTGATACACTATACTTACCATTTCAAAGGTAAAATTTTTTTTCAAAAAAACATTAAACTTATAGGAAATTATCTTTCTAAACCCCACTCATCGCCTAAATCTTTACCAGAATTCATTTGTTGTTTAAGCCAACCCCATAAACCAATTCCCCCCACGGGACCCGATCCCGGATCTGTGGGTATAGGGGGGATTGGGTCAGATTTGTAAGTATCGCCAAAAATTACATCATCGGATACTCTTTCATCTAATTTTACAAACCCCGAAAGTAATAGCCCTACTACGGTACTATATTTTGGATTTTTTATATTTGCTATTTCTGTGTTTTTTATGTTTCGTAGCGTTCTACCTACACGGATATTCATTTTATTTGATACATGATAGAAAACCTCTTGAATCATTTGAATATTGGCAGTTCCTCCTGTCAATATAATTCCCGAAATCAATTGCCCTTCATAGCCTGAGTGAATAATTTCTGCCATAACCATTGCTGCAATTTCTTTCAGCCTTTCTTCAATGATAATACTGACATCTTTAGCGACTACGTCTTTATCAGGAAGCCCATCAACGCCATTGATTTTAATAATATCAAAATCAGATAATTCATGAGTAGGCACTGCCCCTATAATGATTTTCAAATTCTCAGCATCTGTAGGTAATATTTGAAAAGCCTTTACCAAATCGTTAGTAATACTTTTTCCTGCAAACGGAATAACGGAAATATGTCTTAACCCATATTCGTGGAAAATAGCTACCTCAGTAGTTTCACCTCCTATATTTACCACTGCAACCCCCGTTTTTTTGTCATTTTCACTCAATACTGCCAAACTATCAGCGATGGGAGAGAAAAGCGTTTTGACAACTTTTAAAGGTGTTTTTTTTCTGTTATCTTGTACTTTTGCCCCTACTCTTGTTATAGTTGATTGTAAAGCTGTATATGGCTCACTTGGGGTTGATATTAAGAAAAAATTACCACCTAATTTAATACCAAAACGACCAATTGGATTTTCGGGTACAGCATCTCTATCCACTACGAATTCTTGAGGAAAAGTGTGTATAATGATGTTTCCGACAGTAGGACTATATGATTTACGTATGTCTATTGCTAACTGGATTATTTCAACTTCGGTGATAGTTGTTCTGCTATCGTTGCGGGTTAAAAAGTTTTGATGACTTTTGCCTTCTACATTTTCACCTGAAATATTAACGATTACGTTCTCAATATTGATATTGGCACTATCAGATAATCTATTGAGGATATTATCAATATCGTTGGCAGTAAGATCGAGATTTACGACACTTCCTTTCGTAACACGCCCATTTTTGGTAGGCTCTTCCACCATAGCGAGAATAGTAACCTCCCCGTTATCATTAGCAATACCCGCCACAGCACATATTTTCGTACTTCCAATATCAATTCCTACAATTATACCTTTGTTCATTTGACTAATATTTATTGCGTGGGGTCAATGAAACGCCCTACTTACAGACTATTTGTCCATTATATTTTACACTTATATTTGAAAATTCATCCCAGCCTTTAACTGGTAATATTTGTTTATAAAAAATCTTTAACCGATTAAGTCGATTGCTAATGTTACTAGCATCACCGAACTCGATTAAATGTTTCCCAAATAAGGGAACAATCGTGATATTTCCAGCGGAATTAATCTCAAGTTGAGAAAATTGCGATTTTAAAAACGAATCTTCGT
>JACCEC013306808.1_pt1 | contig 24593 bp, 20 predicted proteins | sample 7450121 | NCBI WGS metagenome assembly JACCEC01 (sample SAMN15323455, study PRJNA562643) | freshwater metagenome | isolation source: river surface water | place: USA:Blue River Watershed | collected 2017-08-18 | reverse complement strand
GACGACCTGAACGGCCAGTCCGGGGTGGTGTCGGCGCAGGCGCAGCGTCAGGCTGCCGCGCTCCAGCAGCCAGGAGCGGGCTGTGGGCGAGCCGGTCAGGCGATCGAGCTGCTGCGATGTCAGCCAGGCGTTCCCGGTGTCGATTTCAGCATCCCCAAAAATCCAGCACCTCAGCCAGCAAAGGTTCAGGCAGAGACTGTGCAGTCTCCCATGAGCGATCAGCGGTACTGGGCATTCTTCCTCCAGGCACGAGGTGCGTGAGCGGCCGATCTTACTCAATTCCAGCACTCATTATCGAGAGGGCTTTCAGTGGCAGCTTGTTGGTGCTCACGCCTGCCCGTAACGATCCTCGAAGCGCACGATGTCGTCCTCGCCCAGGTAGCTGCCGACCTGGACCTCGATCATCTCGAGCGCGATCTTGCCTGGGTTCTCCAGCGCGTGGACCGATCCCACCGGCAGGTAGATCGACTCGTTCTCGGTCAGCAGGCGCTGCTGGCCGTCGAGGGTGACCGTGGGCTGAGACCAATTTCCGCCAGTTGTGAGAAAATCGATACGAAGTTCACTCGTTCATACCACGCGCCACCATGAAACCTGCCGCATTCCAGGCTACGCCACAGCTAGGCCCAGAAGCCAGCCGAGCTCTGCTCCAGCAGATCGGGCGTGTGCACCTCACCGAAAAGCGCCGTGCCGAGTTGTCCGCGCTTTCGGCTGCAGCGCGCAGCGCGTTTGCCCGCACCTTGTCTCCTGTGGCGAATGGCCGTTGAGGCAGCCGATCTCGTCCTTCGTCATATTCGCGATGTCGACGATGAGAAACTTAGCGAATTCACCTGTGGGCGTAGAGCGCTAGACGCTTTCCTGCTCGAAGACGCCCGCCACTACAGTGAGTATGGCATTACCAGTACGGTCGTGGTGTTTATCCAAGGTCGAGAGCAAGCTGCCGGCTACTTCAGTCTTTCGGCTGACTCGGTTCGCTTGACTGAGTCCGAAGAGTTCGAATTGGGGCTCCCTTTCGACGCTCCGATCAGCTACTACCCAGCCGCCAAGCTGACGAAGCTTGCGATCGCCTCGGACTTGCAGTCCCAAGGGCTGGGTGACGTGCTTGTTGATCTGATTTGCGGCATCGTGGCAGAAGCCCCGTTTGCTGTGCGGCTGCTCACGGTTGATGCTGTGAACCAGCCCAGAGTGACCGCGTTTTACGAGCGCGTGGGGTTCATTGAGAGCTTGGCTGACCGACGCGAGAAAAAAGAACAGCGCGCGCCAGCAACTGTCTTGATGGTCAAAGATCTGTACTGTTAAGCGCATTCACCCGTGTGAACCAGAAGCCTAGCGCCGGCCGGTTGCTCCGGACCACCGCAGCAACTTTGGCCGTGCCGTGCCTGGCTGGGTCAGGCAAAAGTCCAGGAGGGTTCAGACTCTTCCGTACCGGTCCTCAAACCGCACGATATCGTCCTCGCCCAGGTAGCTGCCGACCTGGACCTCGATCAGCTCGAGCGCGATCTTGCCCGGGTTCTCCAGCGCGTGGACCGACCCCACTGGCAGGTAGATCGATTCATTCTCGGTCAGCAGGCGCTGCTGGCCGTCGAGCGTCACGCGCGCCGTGCCCTTGACCACGATCCAGTGCTCGGCGCGGTGGTGGTGCATCTGCACCGACAGCTTCTGCCCCGGCTTGACCGTGATGCGCTTGACCTGGTAGCGCTGCCCGTTGTCGATGCTGTCGTACTGGCCCCAGGGCCGATAGACCTCGCGGTGGATCTGATGCTCGTTGCGTCCGCTGGCCTTGAGCCGGGCGACGATCTGCTTGACCTCGCCGGCGCGTTCGCGTGGCGCGACCATCACGGCGTCCTTGGTCTGCACGACCACATGGTTGTTCAGACCGACGGTCGCGACCAGCGCATTCTCGGCAAAGACCAGGTTGTTGTGGCTCTCATGCGCCAGCACGTCGCCCCGGTGCACGTTGCCGTCGGCATCATGCGGCAGCACCTCCCACAGCGCGGCGAAGGCGCCGACATCGTTCCAGCCGGCGTCCATCGGCACCACCACGGCCGTACTGGTTTTCTCCATCACCGCGTAGTCGATCGATTCGTCGGGGCAGGCCTTGAAGGCCGCCGCATCGACACGCACGAAATCGAGGTCGCTCTGCGGCTGCGCGAAGGCGGCGCGGCAGGCGGCCAGGATGTCGGGCCGATGGGCTTCCAGCTCCTGCAGGTAGCGGCTGGCCCGGAACAGGAACATGCCGCTGTTCCAGTCGTAGTTGCCGCTGGCGACATACTGTTCAGCCAACTCCTGGGCCGGCTTCTCGACGAAGCGCTCGACCGCCCAGGCGCCATCGGCCACTGGATCGCCGCGCAGGATGTAGCCGTAACCCGTCTCGGGTCGGCGCGCGACGATGCCGAAGGTCACCAGCTGTCCGGCCTCGGCCAGCGGCAGCGCGGTGCGCACGGCGGCCTGGAAGGCGACCGGATCCTGGATCATGTGGTCGGCCGCCAGCACCAGCAGCAGCGGATCGGCGCCTTCAGCCGTCGCCTGCAGCGCGGCGAGCGCGACAGCCGGCGCCGTGTTGCGCCCGGCGGGCTCGAGCAGGATGTTGCGGCCCAGCGCGTGGACCTGGCGCAACTGCTCGGCGACCAGGAAGCGGTGGTTCTCGTTGCAGATCACCAGCGGCTGCGCGCTGGTCAGGCCGTCGAGGCGCGCCACGGTGGCCTGCAGCATGGAGCGCTCACCGTCGAGCGCGATGAACTGCTTGGGGAACAGCTCGCGCGACAGCGGCCACAGGCGGGTGCCGGAGCCGCCGGCCATGATGACCGGCAACAGGGTGTGGGCTGTCATTGCGGCTGGCAGAAGCGTTCGTCGAGCCATTGCGCGAAGTCGGCGCCGACCTCATGATGCTGCACGCCGAGGTCGACCGTCGCCTGCAGGAAGCCCAGCTTGCTGCCGCAGTCGTAGCGGGTGCCGGCATAGCGGTAGGCGAACACCTTCTCGCGCCGCAGCAGCTGCGCGATGCCGTCGGTCAGCTGGATCTCGCCACCGACGCCGCGCGGAATGGTTTCGAGTTCCTTGAAGATGCCCGGCGTCAGAATGTAGCGCCCCGCGACGGCCAGCGTGGTCGGCGCGACCTCCGGCGCGGGCTTCTCGACGATGCCGGTGATGTCGGTCAGACCGTCGTTGACTACTGCACCAGAGACGATGCCGTAGCGCCTGGTGTGCTCGCGCGGCACGTCCTGCACCGCCAGCAGGCTGGTGCGCCACTCGGCGTACTGCCGCACCATCTGCGCCATCACGGGCGGCTCGCCGACCATCAGATCGTCGGCCAGCAGCACAGCGAAGGCATCGTTGCCGACCAGGTCCTTGGCGCACAGCACCGCATGTCCCAGACCGAGCGCGCGCGGCTGGCGCACGAAGACGCAGCTCATGTCGGACGGCGCGATCGAGCGCGCCACGGCGAGGAGGTCCTGCTTGCCGGCGGCTTCCAGCTCGCTCTCGAGTTCGTAGGCGGTATCGAAATGGTCTTCCACGCTGCGCTTGGTGCGCCCGGTCACGAAGATCATCTGGCGGATGCCGGCGGCGTAGGCCTCCTCGACCGCGTACTGGATCAGGGGCTTGTCTACCACGGGCAGCATCTCCTTGGCGCTGGCCTTGGTAGCGGGCAGGAAGCGGGTGCCGAGGCCGGCGATCGGAAACACGGCCTTGCGGATGGATGCAGTCATGTCGAATAAATACGGCGATGGTTCAGGATCTGCGTTGCCGAAGCCGCGGGGAGACGCGGTTCCTTCCTCTGCTTCGTCGTGGCAACGCAGGCCAGTCCGGATTCTAAGTACTCGGTCAGCCTTTTTGGTGGTGCGGAAGAATTTCTCTTTTCTATTTTCTCTAAACGATCGTTTCCACCCGCCAATGCAGCCGGTTGACGGCATCGCCAGGGAATTGCGTCTCTGTTGGTGTGGAAACCGGACTGGTCGCAACTGTTGGATTTTGATATCTTCCGTGACATAAGCCCGCACTGCGGCCTCTTTTTTCCAGGGAGAACAGATGACGCTTGAGCAGTGGCTGCTGCCGGTCAGCGCAGGCGAACCCTGCGGCCCTGACCTGGAATACCACCCGGATTTTCTCGCACTCGGGGAATCGGTGCGGGTGCAGCCGGGCCAGGAGTTCCGTCGTGATGGCGCGACCATCGCCGTCGAAGCGATTGAAACCCGCTGGCCCGCAGTGCTGGAACAGTCACAGGCACTGCTCGCCCGCTCCAAGGACCTGAGGCTCGCCATATTGCTGACTCGCGCGCTGCTGCATGTCCAGGGTTTCCCTGGCATCGCAGACGGCATGGCGCTGATCCGGTGCCTGCTGCAGGACTGCTGGGATGGGGTCCATCCTGGCCTTGATCCCGAAGACGGTGATCCGACCATGCGCCTGAACGCGCTGGCGGCACTCGATTCATTCGACTCGGTGCTCGGCGATGTCCGTGCGAGTCTCGTCCTCGATTCACGCCAGCACGGCCGACTCAGCGTGCGCGACATCGAGGTCGCGCTCGGCAGGCTCGATCCGCTGCAGGGTGAGACCCGGCTCTCCCAGTCCGAGCTCGACGGGCTGCTCGATGCGGCGCTGCGCCTGGCGCCGGAGCTGGCTGGGCAGACCCTCGCCGCCTTGCGCGATCTCGATGCGCTGATCGCCTGTCTCCGCGCGAGGGTCGGCATCCTCGCGCTCCCGGACTTCTCTAACCTGAAAGCCATGCTGCAATTGGTGGCCGCCGCGCTCGACCGCGGCGCGGGGTCGCGGCCGCCCGGGCGGCGCGGGAATTCGGTTGACGGGATTGCTCCAGCCGGCTCGTCTGGTATATCCCGGGACACTCCTGTAGCCGATATCCCGGGCGCCATTGATTGCCGCGAGGATGTCATGCGGTGGCTTGCCATCCTGTGTCAATACCTGGAAAAAAACGAGCCGACCAATCCGGTCCAGATCCTGCTCAGGCGCGCGCAGCGCATGATGACCATGAATTTCCTGCAGCTGATGCAGGACATGGCGCCCGAGGGTCTGGAGCAGGCCGAGAAGGTCGTTGGCGAGAAACTGGACAATGGTGACGATTGACCATTTATCTGCTAATGTGGTTTCGATCGACATCAGATCGCGACAGGGAGGGCCAGATGCCGGACAGCAGTCAGAAATTCATTGCGCGCAATCGCGCGCCCAGGGTCCAGATCGAATACGACGTCGAGCTCTACGGCGCCGAGAGGAAGGTCGAGCTGCCCTTCGTCATGGGCGTGCTCGCTGACCTCTCGGGCAAGCCGGCCGAGCCACTGCCCACCGTTGCCGAGCGCAAGTTCCTCGACATCGATCTCGACAATTTCGATGGCCGCATGAAGGCGATGAAGCCCCGTGTCGCCTTCCAGGTGCCCAACACCTTGACCGGGGCAGGCAGCCTCAGCGTCGAGCTCAGCTTCGACAGCCTGGACGATTTCTCGCCCGCTGCGGTGGCGCGCAGGGTCGATGCGCTCGACAAGCTGCTCAAGGCCCGCCAGCGGCTGGCCGACCTGATCACCTACATGGACGGCAAGTCCGGCGCCGAGGAGCTGATCGCGCGCCTGCTCAACGAGCCGGAACGGCTCGAATCGCTCGCCGCGACGCCCAAGTCGGCCGTTCAGCCACCGCAGGAGGGCAATTGAAATGGCACCGGAACAGACCCAGGTCCAGCCTGCCTTGCCTGCCCCAGACGAGTTCGCCATGCTCCTGCAGCGTGAGTTCAGGCCCAAGTCTGACGAGGCTCGGGAGGCGGTCGCCAACGCCGTCCAGACGCTGGCACAGCAAGCGCTGGCGCAGACCGGTCTGATCGGTGCCGATGCCGTCAGGACGATAGAGGCCATCATCGCCGAGCTCGACCGCAAGCTCTCCGAGCAGGTCAACCAGATCATCCACCACCCCGATTTCCAGCAGCTCGAGGGTTCCTGGCGCGGCCTGCACTACCTGGTCAGCCACACCGAGACCGACGAGCTGCTCAAGATCCGGGTCGGCAACCTCTCCAAGGCCGAGCTCGGCAAGAGCTTGCGCAAGTTCAAGGGCACGGCCTGGGACCAGAGCCCGCTGTTCAAGAAGATCTACGAGGATGAATACGGCCAGTTTGGTGGCGAGCCCTTCGGCTGCCTGGTGGGCGACTACTCCTTCGACCACAGTCCGCAGGATGTCGAGCTGCTGGGCGAGATGGCCAAGATCGCGGCGGCAGCACACACGCCCTTCATCGCCGGCGTTTCTCCTGCCGTCATGCAGATGGATTCCTGGCAGGAGCTGGCCAATCCGCGCGACCTGACCAAGATCTTCACCACGCCCGAATATGCTGCCTGGCGCTCGCTGCGCGCCTCCGACGACGCGCGCTACATCGGCCTGGCGATGCCACGCTTCCTGTCGCGTCTGCCCTGGGGCATCCGGAGCAGCCCGGTCGAGGACTTCAACTTCGAGGAGGACACGGGAGCTGCCGAACACTCGCGCTACACCTGGTCCAACGCCGCCTACGCGATGGCAGCCAACATCAACCGCTCGTTCAAGGAGTACGGATGGTGCTCGCGCATCCGCGGCATCGAGTCGGGCGGCGCAGTCGAGGGCCTGCCGCTCCACAGTTTCCCGACCGATGATGGCGGCGTCGACATGAAATGCCCCACCGAGATCGCGATCAGCGACCGGCGCGAGGCTGAACTGGCCAGGAGCGGCTTCATGCCGCTGATCCATCGCAAGCATTCGGATTTCGCCGCTTTCATCGGTGCGCAGTCGCTGCAAAAGCCCGCCGACTACGATGACCCCGACGCCAGCGCCAACGCCAGCCTGGCCGCGCGCCTGCCCTATCTGTTCGCCTGCTGCCGCTTCGCGCATTACCTCAAGTGCATCGTTCGCGACAAGGTCGGCGCCTTCAAGGACCGCGCCACGATGGAGCGCTGGCTGCAGGACTGGATCATGAACTATGTCGATGGCGACCCGGCGCATTCATCCGAGCAGACCAAGGCCAGGCGCCCGCTGGCGGCGGCCGAGGTGGTGGTCGAGGACGTCGAGGGCAAACCCGGCTACTACCAGTCCAAGTTCTTCCTGCGTCCGCACTACCAGCTCGAAGGGCTCACCGTGTCGCTGCGCCTGGTCTCCAGGCTGCCGGCAGAGAAGCCGGCCTGAAACATCCGTGTGGCGAACGAGCGATTCCGGTCCACGTCGCTTGCGCCGCGCGAATCTGCAGTGGGCCAACAGAGGGGGATGACATATGGCAGTCGACATGTTCTTGAAGATCGCGGGCGTCGATGGCGAATCAATCGACAAGGCGCACCAGGGCGAGATCGATATCCTGTCCTGGTCCTGGGGCATGTCGCAGAGCGGCACCACCCATGTGGGCGGCGGCGGCGGATCGGGCAAGGTCAGCGTGCAGGACATCACCTTGACCAAGTATGTCGATGCCTCCAGTCCGGCACTCCTGTTGAGCTGCTGCAAGGGCACGCACCTCGATCAGGCTGTGCTCGTCGTGCGCAAGGCGGGTGAGAGCCCGCTCGAGTACATCAAGCTCACGATGAACGAGGTCATCGTCAGCCAGCTCGCGACCGGCGGCCGCGGCGGCGAAGACCGCCTGACCGAGACCCTGACGCTGAACTTCGCCGAGTTCAAGTTCGAGTACCAGACGCAGAGCCGCAAGGGTGGCAAGGAGGGCGGCGCGCGCATCGCGGCCTGGAACATCGCGGAAAACGCCGCAGCCGGTTGAACCGCGGTGCGCCGGGCCGGTCCCGTGACCTTTTCTTGCCTGCTGCCGTTTTTCCGGCAGCGGTCGGCCCGCGTGATCAACCAGAAAGGCAGCCATGGCTCAGCGTGACATGTTCCTCCGGGTTGAAGGTGCCCGTCAGGGCCTGATCCGGGGTGAATCCCAGGACAGATCGCATTCCGGGGAAATCGATGTCATTTCCTGGTCCTGGGGCATGGACAGCCCCGGCGACGCGTTCGGCCAGCCGACCGGGCGCACCAACATGGAGCTGCTGCGCGCAGTCAAGCGCATCGACAGCGCCACCACGGCGCTGATGTCGGCCTTGCGCGGCAACGAGCTGATCCGCAAGGCGGTGCTGACCGTGCGCAAGGCGGGCGACCCGGCGCTGGTCTGCCTGACGATCACCGTCGAGCGCGCACGCCTGGTGCACCAGCGCGTCATGGGTGGCGACGGTGAGGACAGCGCTGTCCTGTCGGAGGAGATCGCATTGAGTTTCCAGAAGGTCACGGTCGAATATGTACCGCAGGTCAGGACCGGAGGCGGGTGCGGCACCCACACCTTCGAGACCGTGATCAACGAAAAAATCTGAGGTGAGCGATTGAACGACCCGCAAGGCACTGAAGCCGCAATGCTGACTCCGAACCGGCCCGGGTCTGCCGCACAGGCAGTGGTCCTGCGCATTTCCGTCATCCGCTACCGTGGCGCGTCGCCGATGCAGCCGATCGCGTTCGATTTCGACCGGCGCGGCGGCAGCCTGGGGCGCGAGGCAGGCAACGACTTGTGTCTGCCTGATTCCGAGCGCCATGTCTCGCGCGTGCAGGCGCGCATCGATTTCGAAGGCCAGCGTTTCCGTCTGGTCGATCTCGGGCGCAACCCGACGCTGGTCGATGGCCGTCCGCTGGACCGGGCCGAGCGGCTTGCCTTGTCAGGTGGCGAGGTCATCACCATCGGGCCTTACGAGCTGTTGGTGGCGCCATCTTTCCTGGCGGACGTATCGGTTCCGGCTGCAAGCGAGGATCCCTTTGCGGTGTTTGCTGCCCAGCCGGCTTCCAGGCCCGAGCCGGTTGTGCCAGATCCTTTTGCCAAGCCCTCGCCGGCCCCTGCCGTATGCGACGAACTCGGACTGGGGCAGTCTGGCGGCGCGGCCTCGATCGACGAACTGCTCGGCTTGCGTGCCGCACAGGGCGATCTTCTCGGCATGCCGCTGGCAGCGGCACAGTTTCCAGGGCAGCCGCTCCAGACCCATGACCCGCTGGCGCTGTTCGGTGGCGCACAGTCCGGTGCGCAAGTCCGGGCTGCGCCGCAGCGCGACGACGCCCTGCTGGCGCAGGCCTTCAGCCCGCCACCGCTCAAGCCGCCGTCCCGTGCAACGGCTGCGTCAGAGGCTCCCGTCACGAGGGTCGATGACCCGCCAGCTCAGTCCGTCCGTCCGCCGTCCGCGCTGGATGGCGAGCTGCTCGATGCTTTTCTGCGCGGCCTGGGCGTGCCGATCGAACTGCCCGCCGGCCTGACACCGGCACTGATGGAGCAGGCCGGCCTGCTGCTGCGCGAGGCCACGCAGGGCACGCTCGACCTGCTCAAGGCGCGCGCCGGCATCAAGCGCGAGGTCCGCGCCGAGGCAACGATGATCGCGAGCCGGGACAACAATCCGCTCAAGTTCTCGCCCGACGTCGCCTTCGCGCTGACGCAGCTGCTGACTTCGCGCAGCCACGGCTTCATGGCGGGGCGCGAGGCGATGCGCGATGCCTATGACGATCTTCGCGCTCACCAGCTCGGCCTGATGGCGGGAATGCGTTCGGCGCTGGCTGCTGTGCTTGTGCGCTTCGAGCCCGCCGGGATCGAGGCCAGGCTAGCCCACCGCCTGCTCGACCGGTTGCAGCCCTCCGGCCGCAAGGCCAGGCTGTGGGACCTGTTCGGCCAGCATTACGCCGAGCTCGCACGCGAGGCAACGGACGATTTCAACGCATTGTTCGACAAGCCCTTTCTGGAGGCCTATGAGCAGGCCGGCCGGCTGCGGAGCGGCGACGCGCGGGATTCGCCTGCGCGCGGCGTCTGAGGGAAGCATGCTCGAACTCGATACCTGCCACATCTCCGAGACTGGTGGCCGCCAGCGCAACGAGGATGCCTGCGGCTATTGGCAATCCGGCAACGCCGGCTGCTGGGTCTTGTCCGACGGAGCTGGCGGCCACGGCAGCGGCGACATCGCGTCGCGGCTGGTGGTCAGTGCCGTGCTGCAAGCCTTCGGCCAGCAGACCGAGGTGTCGTGCGCCCGGGCGCAAGCCCTGCTGCAGGTGGCCAATGCCGCGGTCATCGCCGAGAAAATCTCGGGCTCGACCCGGGATGACATGCATGCGACCGCCGCCATCTTGCTGCTCGATCGCGCGGCCCGGCGCGCCGTCTTCGCCCATGTCGGTGACTCCCGTCTCTACCATTTCAGGCAGGCGCGCATCCTGACGCGCACCCGTGATCACAGCCTGGTGCAGCAGATGGTCGATGCGGGCTACGGCGACGAGCAGCTTCTGCGCAGCCATCCCCAGCGCCATCTGCTGACTGCTGCCATCGGTGCCGCCGGAGCGCTCCGGATCAGCGTTTTGCCGCAGCCGGTCGTGTTGCCCGGTGATGCGTTCCTGCTGTGCTCGGATGGCTGGTGGGAATGTCTGGACGGCGCCGAAATGGAGGCTGCGCTGCAGCGGCGGGCGGCGGGCCAGCGCTGGCTCGACGACATGGCCGACACGATCAGGCGCCGGGCGCCGGCCGGGCACGACAACTATTCGGCGCTGTGCGTGAGTTGCGACGACAGCACGGTGCTGGTTGGCCCAGTCGGTGCCTGAAGGCTTGCCGCCGGTGAGCGGGCATGCGCTGCTTGACCAGGTTGTGCCGGGATGCAAATATCAACCTTCCGGACGTGACAGGATTTCTTCAACGCAATGGCGGCATTCGAGGCCGGAGAGGGGCCCGCAGCCATGCCGCCGAACCATCAATTCAGGGGGAATGAACCATGAGTGACAGTGCAATCATGAGCCTGGGCTGGGTGCGCGACCTGCCCAGCATCAAGGACTACCAGATCGACCAGCCGCAGGTCAAGCCCATGCTGGCCAAGCTCAAGGCGGCGGGTTCAGGCAGCGCACCGCCGACGCTGCCGGGCGGCGTCGATCTGCGCGCCTGGTTCTCGGGTGTCGAGGATCAGGGCCGGCTCGGGTCCTGCACGGCGCATGCCGGCGTCGGCCTGCTGGAGTATTACGAGCGCCGGGCCTACGGCAAGCATATCGATGCCTCGCGGCTCTTTCTCTACAAGACGACGCGCAACCTGCTCAAGTGGACGGGCGACACCGGCGCCTACCTGCGCAGCACGATGGAGGCGCTGGTGCTGTTCGGTGTGCCACCCGAGAGCTACTGGCCCTACGATGTCAGCAAGTTCGAGGTCGAGCCGAGTCCCTTCCTCTACGCGCTCGGCAGCAACTACCAGACGCTCAAGTATTACCGGCTCGATCCGCCCGGCATGCCGAAGTCCAGCCTGCTGACGCAGATCAAGACCAATCTGGCAGCTGGCCTGCCGGCTTTCTTCGGCTTCACGGTCTACAGTTCCTACACCCAGGCCAGCGCCGCCAACCAGGGCGCGATACCGTTCCCGAGCGGCGCCGACCGGGTGGTCGGGGGCCATGCGGTCGTGGTCGCCGGCTACGACGACACGCGGGTGATCCGCAACAGCAACCCCGGCGCCCCGCCGACCACGGGCGCGCTGCTGATCCGCAATTCCTGGGGCAGTGGCTGGGGCCAGAACGGCTACGGCTGGCTGCCCTACGAATACGTGCTCAGGGGCCTGGCGGTCGATTGGTGGAGCCTGATCTCCGCCGAATGGGTCGATACCGGCAACTTCGGCTGAGATGGGCGCGGATGGCGGTCCGCGCGGGCTGAGCTCGGAGCAGGCCAGCGCCAGGCTGGCAGAGCAGGGCCCCAATCTGCTGCCGTCCGCGGCTCCCAGGTCGCGCTGGGCGATCGCGTTCGAGGTCGTGCGCGAGCCCATGTTCCTGCTGCTGCTGGCCTCGGGTGCGCTGTACCTGGCGCTGGGCGATCGGGGCGAGGCGGCTTTCCTGCTCGGCTTCGTCTTCCTTGTCATCGGCATCACGCTGGTGCAGCAGCACAGGACACAGCGCGCGCTCGAGGCGCTGCGCGAACTCTCCGCGCCCCGCGCTCTGGTGCGGCGTGATGACCGTGAGATGCGTATCGCGGGCCGGGACGTGGTCACAGGTGACTGCCTGATCCTGCACGAGGGCGACCGGATTCCGGCCGATGCGCGCCTGCTCGAGGGCGAGCTCGAGGTCGATGAGTCGCTGCTGACCGGCGAGGCGCTTCCCGTCGCCAAGCAGCCAGCGCCCCCTGTGCCGCACGACCTTGCCGCGCCGCCACGGATCTGTCAGCTCTATGCCAGCACCGTCGTCACGCGCGGTGTCGGCGTGGCCGAGGTGACCGCCACCGCCGCGCTGACCGCCGTCGGCCGCATCGGCGCCGACCTCGCGACGACCGTCGAGCCGGACTCGGCGCTGCAGCAGCGTTCGCGCGGGCTGGTGCGCGCGCTCGGGCTGCTCGCCTTGTTGCTGGCATCGGTCCAGGTGCTGCTGGCCTGGTGGTGGAACGACAGGCCGCTGCTCGACAGCCTGTTGTCGGGCATTGCGCTGGCGATGGCCATCTTGCCCGAGGAGATCCCGGTCATCCTGACCGTGCTGCTGGCGCTGGGCGCCTGGCGCATTGCGCGCCGGCAGGTGCTCACGCGGCGTGTCAGCGCGGTCGAGGCGCTCGGTGCCATCACCGTGCTGGCGGTGGACAAGACCGGCACGCTCACGCTCAACCGCATGGCGGTTGCCGAACTCGCCGCCGGCCAGATCTTCCGCCCCGAAGGCGCCGACAGCCTGCCCGAAGAATTTCACCGGCTGCTCGAGTTCTGCGTGCTGGCGACGCCTTCCGACCCCTTCGATCCGATGGAGCAGGCGATCCAGGACTGCGGCCGCCGTTGGCTGGCCGGGACCGAGCATGTGCACGAGGGGCGCCAGCCGGTGATCGAATACCCGCTATCGCCCGCCATCCTGGCGATGACGCGCGTGTTCTCGACCTCGGAGCCAGGCGAGCATCTGCTCGCGACCAAGGGCGCTCCGGAGGCGATCGCCGATCTCTGCCACCTCGACGAAGCGCAGCACAGCGCAATTCGGCGCCAGATCGAGGAGATGGCCGGGCGCGGGCTGCGCGTGCTCGGCGTGGCCTGCGGACGCTGGACGCGGCGTCCCCCGGCGGGCGCGCAAGAGATCGCATGGCCCGACTGCCAGCATGATTTCGATTTCGAGTTCCTTGGCCTGGTCGCGCTGGCCGATCCGCCGCGTCCCGAGGTGCGTCAGGCGATCGCGCAGTGCCGGCGCGCCGGCGTCAGGGTGATCATGATGACCGGCGATCATCCGGTCACGGCGCGGGCTGTCTCGCGCCAGGTCGGGCTGTCGGAGCGGGCGCAGGTGGTCACGGGCGACGAGATCGGTGCGCTCGACGATGCCGCGCTCGTGCTGCGGCTGCGCGAGGCCGACATCTGCGCCCGCCTCAGGCCCGAGCACAAGCTGCGCCTGATCCGCTTGCTGCGCGCCGACGGCGAGGTCGTCGGCATGACCGGCGACGGGGTCAACGACGCGCCCGCGCTCAAGGCGGCCGATGTCGGCATCGCGATGGGCGAGCGCGGCACCGATGTCGCGCGCGAGGCGGCAGCGCTGGTGCTGCTCGACGACAGCTTTGCGCGCATCGTCGAGGCGCTGCGCCAGGGGCGCAGGATCTGCGACAACATCCGCAAGGCGACCGCCTTCGTCTTCGCTGTCCATGTGCCGGTGATCGCGCTCACGCTGCTGCCCAGCCTGCTGCACTGGCCGGCCCTGCTCGGGCCGCTGCACATCGTGCTGCTCCAGCTGCTGATCGATCCGGCCTGCTCGCTGGTGTTCGAGGCCGAGGCCGAGGATGCCGACCTGATGGAGCGCCCGCCACGGCCGGCGTCTGATTCGCCCTTCGCGCTGTCGCGCCTGTTGCCTGCCATGCTGCAGGGCGCCGGCATTGCCGCCTGGCTGCTGGCCTTCCAGGCCTGGGCCAGCGCACGGGGCTGGGATGCGCAGCAGTCGCGCACCGTGGTCTTCTGCGCTCTGCTCGCGGCCGTGCTGCTGCTGGTCATGGCCAACCGAACCGGACGCGTTCGCGGCTGGTGGCACACCGGCAATCCCTGGCTGCTGCCCATGGCCGGCGCGCTCGGCTTGCTGCTGCTGCTCGTGCTGGGTTGGCCCTGGCTGCGTGCGCTGCTCGGCTTGGCGCTGCCGGCATCTGGCGCGCTGCTGGCCGGCGCCGTCTTGCTGGCCGGTTGCTCGGCCTGGTTGGCGCTGCTGGGCAGGCTGCGGCGCTGACCGCTTCAGGTGGCCGCAGGGAGCCTCGTGCCTGATCCGTCACAATGCGTGCGAACCAATCGCCCATCATGCGCCATTTCATCGCTCCGTTTTCTGCCGGTTTCGTCACCGTTCTGGTCGGCTTCACCAGCTCCGCCGCCATCGTCTTCCAGGCCGCTGCCGCAGCGGGTGCCAGCCAGGCCGAGATCAGCTCCTGGATGTGGGCGCTCGGACTCGCGATGGGACTGACCTGCATCGGCCTGTCGTTGCGCTACCGCGCGCCCGTCGTGACGGCTTGGTCCACGCCGGGCGCGGCGCTGCTGGTGAGCGCGCTGTCGGGTCTGAGCCTGGCGCAGGCCACCGGCGCCTTCATGTTCTGCGCGCTGCTGATCCTCGTTGCCGGCCTCACGCGCGGCTTCGAGCGCGTGCTCGACCGCATCCCGCCCGGCATCGCCGCTGCCATGCTCGCCGGCGTGCTGGTGCGCTTCGGCCTGGAGGTGTTCGTCGCCATGGGCCAGCGCCTGGGCCTGGTCGCGGCCATGTTCCTGGCCTATCTGCTCGCGCGCCGTCTGCTGCCGCGCTACTGCGTCGTCATCGTGCTGGCGCTCGGCAGCCTGCTGGCGGCGCTGCAGGGCCTGCTCGACTTCGGCTCGCTACGGCTGGCGCTGGCGCAGCCCGTCTTCACTATGCCCGAGTTCGATCTGCGCGTGCTGGTCGGTGTCGGCCTGCCCTTGTTCGTCGTCACCATGACCTCGCAGAACGTGCCCGGCGTCGCGGTGCTGCGCGCATCGGGCTACCAGAGCGTTCCGGTCTCGCCCGTGATCGCCTGGACCGGATTCGTGAACCTGCTGCTGGCACCGTTCGGCTGCTACGCCATCAATCTGGCGGCAATCACGGCGGCGATCTGCACCGGCCGCGAGGCGCACGAGGACCCGGCTCGGCGCTATCTCGCCAGCGTCTTTGCCGGCGGCTTCTACCTGCTCGTCGGCCTGTTCGGCGCCACCGTCGGCGCATTGTTCGCCGCCTTCCCGCGCGAGCTGGTGCTGGCGGTCGCCGGCATGGCGCTGTTCGGCACCATAGGAGGCGGCCTGGCGACGGCGATGCAGGACGAGTCGCAGCGCGAGCCGGCGCTGATCACCTTTCTCGTGACGGCGTCGGGCGTCACGCTGTGGGGAATCGGTTCGGCGTTCTGGGGCGTGGTGGCCGGCGCGCTGGCGCTGTTCATCATCCGCCCGCCCAGGCGCGGCTGAATCATCTGGCCGCGCTGCGGCCTTCGAAGCCGGGCAGCAGCGCCTTGGCGGCCTCGATCCGCCATTGCAGCTCGACGCCCGGATCATTCATCACTTCGAGCAGAAATTGCCGGGGGTCACGGCAGTGGCTGCCAGCTGTCGTGACGTCTGGCACCAGCGAGGCCGCCGGCTGCACGTCGGGCTCCGGCGGCCTGGGTGAGAGTTGCTCGATCGCGTGCCTGAAGTCCGTCGCGTTGATGCTTCCCAGGCGCGCCAGCAGGTCGGCCTGCGCCTCCGTTCCGGGCGGCAGGTCCAGCCAGGGTTCGTCAGCGAACAGCACGGCGAGATCGGGCGAGACGAAGGCTGACCAGTATCCCGTGGCCTGCCGGGCGGGAACCAGGTCGGCGTGGCGGATCTTTCCTGGCCGTTCCGGGTCGGTCGCTGGCAGCAGCCGGACATGGCGAAGCTCGACCTCGGCCAGGAAGTGCCGCCGCAGCCGATCCAGCCATGCTTGCGCCTGTGCCACGCTCACCGCCTGCGCCAGCGAGAACCAGAGCTGGTAGCCGTGGCCCGAGACCGCAATCGCAGGTGCCGGCAGCCCGATTCCCTGCACGCCCTGCCACAGCGCGGCAGCGGCATTCCATCCGGCCGGAGGCAGCAGTTCGACCACCATGGCGCGCACTTGTCCGGCGCGGTCCGTCAGCGACGGGTCTCCCGGTTCGGCATCCGGCAAGAGGGCAGTCTGTCCTGGCGGCAGGTAGAGACGTTGGAGTTCGGTCGTCAGTCGGTTCATGGTGATGCGGTGCTGAAGTGGTTGCCGCACCACTCTACAGCCTGTCGGTGCCGTCTGCCTGGCCCGATCCGACCCGGTTTCAGGTCGCAGGGGGCTGCGTCGAAGCAGCCCATGCGGGATAATCCAAGGTTTTCCTCAACCCGTTTCCCGTGCGTCTCCACACCATCAAGCTCTCGGGCTTCAAGTCCTTTGCCGAGCCCACCACCTTCAACCTGCCTGGCCAGCTTGTCGGGGTGGTGGGGCCTAACGGCTGCGGCAAGTCCAATATCATGGACGCGGTGCGCTGGGTGCTGGGAGAGTCCAAGGCCAGCGAGCTGCGCGGCGAGTCGATGCAGGACGTGATCTTCAACGGTACGACGCAGCGCAAGCCGGCCAGCCGCGCCAGTGTCGAGCTGATCTTCGACAATGCCGACCATCGCGCAGGCGGCCAGTGGAACCAGTACGCCGAGATCGCGGTGCGCCGCGTGCTCACGCGCGACGGCAGCAGCAGCTACTACATCAACGCCCAGCCGGTGCGCCGGCGCGACGTGCAGGACGTGTTTCTCGGCACCGGCCTGGGGCCGCGCGCCTACGCCATCATCGGCCAGGGCACCATCAGCCGCATCATCGAGAGCCGGCCCGAGGAGCTGCGCCTGTTCCTCGAGGAGGCCGCCGGGGTCTCCAAGTACAAGGAGCGCCGGCGCGAGACCTCGAACCGCCTCAACGACACGCGCGAGAATCTGGTGCGGGTCGAGGACATCCTGCGCGAGCTCAACGCCAACCTCGACAAGCTCGAGCAGCAGGCCGAGGTCGCGACGCGCTACCGCCAGCTGCAGTCGCAGGTCACGCTGCGCCAGCACCAGCTCTGGCTGCTGAAGGCGCGCGAGGCCGAGGCCGAGCTGGCCCGCGTGCGCACCGAGGGCCTGCAGGCGCTCAACGACCTCGAGAGCCGCATCGCCGAGCTGCGGCGCACCGAGGCCGACCTCGAGTCGCTGCGCCAGGCGCATTACGACGCCGGCGATCTGGTCAACCAGGCACAGGGGCGGCTGTACGAGGCCGGCGCCGAGGTCGCGCGACTCGAAGCCGAGATCCGCTACGTGGTCGAGGGCCGGGCGCGCGTGCTGCAGCGCATCGATCAGCTCAAGGAGCAGATCGAACAGTGGCAACTGCGCGAGGAGGAGGCTGGCGCTGAACTCGAGCGCCTGGCCGAGCAGAACGAATCGGCCGCCGAGCAGACCGAGATCCTGGCCGCGCAGTGCGAGGAGCAGGCCGCCGAGCTGCCGGCGTTCGAGGACGCACTGCGCCGCGCGCAAGCGCAGATGCAGCAGCAGCGCGCCTCGGTGACGCAGGTGCAGCAGGCGATCCAGGTGCTGGCCGCCGAGCAGCGCGGTCTGGATGAGCAGGCGCGTCAGCTGCAGCAGCGCCGCGACCGTCTGGTCATGGATGCGAAAGCGCTGGCGACGCCGGACGAGAGCCGGATCGAGGCCTTGCGCGAGCAGCTTGAGCTTCAGCGCGCGCAGCGGAGCGAAGCGCAGGCCCGGCTCGATGATCTGCAGGAACTCCAGCCCCGGCTCGACGAGCAGCGGCGCGAGGCCCAGGCGTCAGTCAACCGGGAAGGCAAGTGGCAGGCCGACCTGTCGGCGCGGCTGGAGGCCTTGCGCGCGCTGCAGGACAAGCTCAAGACCGATGGCAAGCTGCAGCCCTGGCTCAAGCGCCAGGGACTCGACGGCCTGCAAGGGCTTTGGACAAGACTGCAGGTCGAACCAGGCTGGGAAGTGGCGGTCGAATCTGCGCTGCGCGAGCGCATGGGGGCGCTGGAGGTCTCGCAGCTGGACCGGCTGGCGGCTTTTGCCGCAGACGCGCCGCCTGCCAAGCTGGCTTTTTACGCCTTGCCCTCTAATATGTCACTTACGCAATTAGAAGCGCCTGCCGGAACACGAAACCTGGCAAGCCAGCTGAAGTTGCATGACGCCAGTCTGCAAGCCCTGCTGTCCGGATGGCTGGCAGGCTGCTGGTGCGCCGACACAATCGAACAAGCGCTGGCCGTACGCGGCCAGATCGGCAACGGCCAGGCGATCTGGACGCCGGAGGGACATTGCGTTGGCGCCAGGCACCTGGCCTTCTACGCGCCCGACAGCGAGCAGGCCGGACTGCTGGCACGCGCGCAGGAGATCGAGAACCTGGATCGCCAGTTGCGCGCTCAGACGCTGATCCACGACGAGGCGCGCCATGCGCTCGCGCGTGCCGAGGCAGACTGTGCCGATGCCAGCCAGCGCCTGGGCCAGAGCCGGCGCGAAGCGCAGGAGTCGCAGGCGCGCCTGCACGAGCTCGAGGTCGAGCTGCTGCGGTTGTCGCAGCAGGCCGAGCAGGCGCGCGCGCGCCGCGAGCAGATCGGTCATGACCTGGCTGAGCTCGACGGCCAGCTCGAGGATCTGCAGGAGCGCCGCATCACGGCGCAAGGCCGCTTCGAGGAGCTCGACCTGCAGCTCGCCGACGGCCAGGAGCGCCAGGTCGGGATCGAAGACGCCGCGCTCGACGCCGAGCGCCGGCTTGCGCAGGCGCGCGAGCAGCTGCGCTCGCTCGAGCGCCAGGCGCAGGAGGCGAGCTTTTCCGAGCGCAGCCTGCAGGCGCGCCGCTCCGAGCTGCAGCGCGGCATCGAGACCGCGCGCCAGCAGGGCAGGGCGCTGACCGACGAGCTGCAGCGCGCCCGCGACGAGCTCGCCCGACTGTCTGACGCCGCCGCGCAGGGCGGGCTGCAGGACGCGCTCGACGAGCGCCTGCGCCGCGAGCAGGCACTGGCCGCACAGCGCAGCCAGTACGACGAGCTCACTGCACGCCTGCGCGCCAGCGACGAACGGCGCCAGCAGGTCGAGCGCGAGCTCGAACCCTTGCGCGCGCGCATCACCGAGTTCCAGCTCAAGGAGCAGGCGGCGCAGCTCGGCCATGACCAGTTCAGCCAGTCGCTGGCCGAGGCGCAAGCCGACCTCGACGCGCTGTCCACCAGCATCGAGCAGGATGGCATCCGCCTGCATGGCCTGCAGTCCGAGATCGAACGCGGCCAGCGCGAGATCGCCGCGCTCGGCGCGGTCAACCTCGCCGCGCTCGACGAGCTGAGCAGCGCGCGCGAGCGCAAGACCTTCCTCGACTCGCAGTCGGCCGACCTCAACGAGGCCATGCAGACGCTGGAGGACGCGATCCGCAAGATCGATGGCGAGACGCGCGAGCTGCTCGGCGGCACTTTCGAGACCGTCAATTCCCACTTCAGCCGCATGTTCCCTGACCTGTTCGGCGGCGGCCAGGCCAGGCTGATCATGACCGGCGACGAGATCCTCGACGCCGGCGTGCAGGTGATGGCGCAGCCGCCGGGCAAGAAGAACCAGACCATCCACCTGCTCTCGGGTGGCGAGAAGGCGCTGACCGCGATAGCACTGGTGTTCGCGATCTTCCAGCTCAACCCGGCACCGTTCTGCCTGCTCGACGAGGTCGATGCGCCGCTCGACGACGCCAACACCGAGCGCTACGCCAGGCTGGTGGCGCGCATGAGCGGCGAAACCCAGTTCCTCTTCATCAGCCACAATAAGATTGCGATGGAGATGGCACATCAACTCATAGGCGTGACGATGCAGGAACAAGGCGTCTCGCGCATCGTGGCGGTCGACATGGAAACGGCCGCCGGCATGATGGAAACCGCTTGATATGACGGATCTACAGTTCGGACTGGCTGCCATCGGGGGTGCAGTCGTCCTGGCCGTTGTGGCCTACAACCATTTCGTGACGCGGCGCAACCTGCCGCGGCGCTCGCTGCACGACGCGCCATCCGGGCCAGGCGCCGCGCCGGATGATGGCGGCGCCAATGCCCGCATCGAGCCCGTGCTGGGCGACTTCGATCCGTCCGCGCCGCTGGGTCATGCCTTCGCGGTCGGGCTGGCGGGGACTCGCGGCCGGCTCGATTCACTGATCGACGTGCTCGTGACGCTGACCCCCGATCAGCCTCCCGTCGCCGGCGAAGCCGTGCTGGCGGTGCTGCCGCGCTCGCGCCGCATTGGCAGCAAGCCCTTCGCGGTCGAGGGCTATCATCGCGCCAGCAGCAGCTGGGAGCCACCCCGGCCCGGCCGCCAGTACCAGGTGCTGCAAGCCGGTGTGCAGCTGGCCACGCGCACCGGAGCGCTCAACGAGATCGAGTTCTCCGAGTTCGTCAGCAAGACGCAGGCCCTGGCCGACCAGCTCGCCGCGCATGTCGAGTTTCCCGACATGATGGCCGAGGTGGCGCGCGCACGCGAGCTCGACCAGTTCGCCAGCGTCCATGACGCCCAGATCGCGTTCAAGCTGTGCGCCACGCGCGCGGCCTGGAGTCCGGGCTACATCATGCAGCAGGCCGAACTGGCCGGCTTCCTGCCTGGCGCGATACCGGGGCGCATGGTGCTGCCGGCAACCGATCCGGCGTCCGGGCCGCTGGCGGTGCTGCAGTTCGAGACCCGTGCCGCGCTCGAAGAAGACCCCGACCACAACGCGCTGTTCGAGTTCACCCTGCTGTTCGACGTGCCACAGGCGGCGCGCTCCGAACAGCCCTACGCCAAGCTGCGGCAAGCGGCGCAGCAGCTCGCCAGCGCAATGGAAGGCAGGTTGACCGACGACCGCGGCGTACCCCTGGTCGAAACCACGCTCGACCAGGTGGGTGCACAGCTCGAAGGCCTCTACGACAAGCTCGACAGCCGCGAACTCTCGGCCGGATCGATGCTCGCGCGCCGCCTGTTCAACTGATCAGTCCAGGTCGCCGGCGTGGATGCCGAACGCTCCACGGCGGCGGTCATCGAAGAAGCGCTCCAGCGTTTCCTTGACGGTGCGGAAGGCGATCTCGTCCCAGGGAATCTCGTCCTCGCTGAACAGCCTGGCCTCCATCGTCTCGGGTCCGGGGTCCAGGCGCTCGCTGAGCATGCGCGCGCGGTAGTAGAAATGGACCTGTCCCACGCGCACGACGTTGAGCAGCGTGAACAGGCCTTCGAGCTCGATCTCGGCGCCGGCTTCCTCCCGTGTTTCCCGCATGGCACCCTCGGCAGTCGATTCACCGAGTTCCATGAATCCGGCCGGCAGCGTCCAGAAGCCGCGGCGCGGCTCGATGTTGCGCTTGCACAGCAGCACGCGGTCGTCACGATGGGGGACGGTGCCGACCACGTTGAGCGGATTCTGGTAGTGGATGGTGCCGCAGGCGGGACAGACGGCCCGCGTCTTGGTGTCACCGTCGTCAGGCACGCGGTGTTCGACCGAAGTGCCGCACTGGCGGCAGTGATGGATGGTATGGAAGTTCACCCGGACTGGTTGAGGAAAATGACGCAATCATTCTCGCACAATCATCCCTTGTCCCGTTTCCAGCCGCCACATGAACCTCCATCATCAGTCCCTGCCGGCCCTGCCATCCGTTACCGGCGCACCGTTCCTGCCCGCCGCTGCCGGCCTGTTGCCGGCGGGTGACTGGCCACCAGGCGTACAAGCCTGCATGACGACGCGTCAGCATGGCGTCTCGCAGCCGCCCTTCGACAGCTGGAACCTGGGCGATCATGTCGGCGACGAACCGGCCGCAGTCGCGCGCAACCGCGAACTGTTGCGCCAGCGCATCGGTGCGCATGCCGTCTTCCTGCGCCAGGTGCATGGCAGCCGCGTGGTCGAGCTCGGGGCTGCCAGCCCGGACGGCCTGGAGGCCGACGCCTGCTGGACTGCAGCGCGTGGCCTGGCCTGCACCGTCATGGTCGCCGACTGCCTGCCGCTGCTGCTGTGCGCATCCGACGGCTCGAGCGTGGCGGCGGTGCACGCGGGTTGGCGTGGCCTGCTCGGCTGTGGCGGGCAAGGCGTGCTCGAAGCGCTGTGCGCATCCTGGCCGGCGGCCCGCACCGCAGCGCAGCGCGCGCAGTTGCGCGTCTGGCTCGGTCCCTGCATAGGCGCGCAGGCCTTCGAGGTCGGCGCCGAAGTCAGGGCCGCCTTCGTGGCCGATGAGGCCAGCGCGGCGTCTGCCTTCCGGCCGCTGCCGGGCCGGACGGGAGAGAAATACCTGGCCGATCTGGCAGCGCTGGCCAGGCTGCGGCTGGCCAGGCTGGGCATCATTCAGATGGCGGGCAACGACGGCAGCCCGGCGTGGTGCAGCGTCGGTAACGAATCAGTCTTCTTTTCGCACCGGCGCGACGCCGTCCGGTGCGGCAGCACCGGTCGCATGGCGGCCAGCATCTGGCGCGTCTGAAGGCTGGAAGGGCACTGGCGCGGCCTGCTGCTCGCGCCGCCGGGCAGGGCGTCCCAGGATGTAAAGCAGCAAACCGACCGGCAGCAGGCCGTAAGCCAGGAACGTCATCATGGCTCCCAGGATGGAACCATCCGGGTTTCCTGCCTGCGCCAGCGAGGCCATCAGCGCAACGTAAAGCCATCCAATCGCAAGGATATACATGTGACTCAGATTCCAAATGAAAACGGGCTGTGAAATGAGATATGCTAGTAGCCATGTCTTGCATGACAACAGTGGCTCTGAAAATTGCTGCAATGCAAGAATTGCATATAAACAGGAGATAGATTTATGATTTCTAGCAATCCTTGGCTGACTTCATCGCAAGAACTCCAGCAATCTGCCATGCAGCAATGGGCGCGCATGCTGCAATCGGGTCAGGCTGCAGTCGCACCGGTTTTCGGTGCTGCAATGCCGCAATTCGCGGGTTTGCCCCAATTGCCGACCTCATCGCATCTGGCTGAACTGTTTTCCAAGATTGCCGGGCAGACCGAAACCCCGGTCAAGATCGACCAGGACAAGCTGACGACCATCCAGCAAGAATACCTCAAGGACCTGGCGCAGCTGTGGAACTCGGGCCTCGAAGTCAAGCTGCCCAAGGACAGGCGCTTTGCGGGCGAGGCCTGGGCCAGCAACCCGATGGCAGCTTTCAGTGCTGCGCTCTACCTGCTCAACGCGCGCACGCTGATGTCGATGGCCGAGGCGGTCGATGCCGACGCCAAGACCAGGGCGCGCATCAGCTTCGCGGTCCAGCAGTGGATCGATGCCAGCGCGCCGAGCAACTTCCTGGCGCTCAATGCCGATGCGCAGCGCAAGGCGATCGAGACCAAGGGCGAGAGCATCGCCAAGGGCATCCAGAACCTGCTCAAGGACATGCAGCAAGGCCATGTCTCGATGACCGACGAGAGCGCGTTCGAGGTCGGCAGGAACGTCGCCACCAGCGAAGGCGCCGTGGTGTTCGAGAACGAGTTCTTCCAGTTGCTCGAATACAAGCCGCTCACCCCCAAGGTGCACGAGCGTCCCTTCCTGTTCGTGCCGCCCTCGATCAACAAGTATTACATCCTCGACCTGCAGCCCGACAACTCGCTGATCCGCTACTGCGTCGAGCAGGGCATGCGCACCTTCGTCGTCAGCTGGCGCAATCCCGATCAGTCCTGCGCGCAGCAGACCTGGGACGACTACATCGAGCAGGCCGTGATCAAGGCGATCCATGTCACTTGCGAGATCACGGGCGCCAAGGAAGTCAACGCGCTGGGTTTCTGCGTCGGCGGCACCATGCTCGGCACGGCGCTGGCGGTGCTGGCCGCGCGCGGCGAGAAGCCGGTGCACAGCGCGACCTTCCTGACCACGATGCTCGACTTCAGCGACACCGGCGTGCTCGACATCTTCATCGACGAGGCCATGGTCAAGCTGCGCGAGCTGCAGTTCGCCCAGGGCGGGCTGATGCCGGGCCGCGACCTGGCGACCACCTTCAGCTTCCTGCGCCCGAACGACCTGGTCTGGAACTACGTCGTTGGCAACTACCTCAAGGGTGAGACCCCGCCGCCCTTCGACCTGTTGTACTGGAACAGCGACAGCACCAACCTGCCCGGCCCCTATTACGCCTGGTACCTGCGCAACACCTACCTGGAAAACCGTCTGGTCAAGCCGGGTGCCGCCACCGTCTGCGGCGAGAAGATCGACTTCTCCAAGGTCGATATCCCGGTCTATCTCTACGGTTCGCGCGAGGACCATATCGTTCCGATCTGCGGCGCCTATGCTTCGACCCAGCATCTCCCGGGTCCCAAGCGCTTCGTCATGGGGGCTTCCGGCCATATCGCCGGCGTGATCAACCCGGCCTCCAAGGGCAAGCGCAGCCACTGGATCGGTTCCGACACCGATTTCCCGGCCAATGTGGACGACTGGATCGCCGCCTCGACCGAGCACAAGGGCAGCTGGTGGACCGACTGGGCCGAGTGGCTCAAGGGCCAGGCCGGCAAGCAGGTCACTGCGCCCAAGTCCTACGGCAACCGCAAGTACAAGCCGATCGAGCCAGCGCCTGGACGCTACGTCAAGGCCAAGGCCTGATCGGCACCAGACCCCGAAACCGCAATCCCAGAGGAAGAAAGAGCAAATGGAAGATATCGTCATCGTCGCCGCCGCCCGTACCGCAGTCGGCAAGTTCGGCGGCAGTCTGGCCAAGGTCAGTGCACCGGAACTGGGCGCCACCGTCATCAAGGCGCTG